>Ga0318572_10000100_pt1 | contig 37273 bp, 29 predicted proteins | sample GRESIP089b5f20_FD_202528 | JGI IMG/M metagenome (GOLD analysis project Ga0318572, IMG submission 202528) | Tropical soil microbial communities from Luquillo Experimental Forest, Puerto Rico - GRE.SIPMG.089b5f20 | ecosystem: Environmental > Terrestrial > Soil > Tropical forest > Bulk soil...
TGGTGCGTGAGCACGAAGACGGGCACGTGGTAGGGCGGGTTGTTGCCCCACCATCCCTTCCAGCCGTCGTCGGGCCAGGGACCGCGCGACGGCGCGAACATGTTGCGGCCCATGATCCAGGCGCCGAGGTTGTCGAAGCTGCGCGCGGCGAAGTCGTCGTCGACGTCCTCTCGGGCGACCTTGTCACCGATCAGCGACCCAGCGAAGTCGCCGGCCATCTTCTGGAACGTCTTCGTACCGAACACCCACTGGTGCAGCGCCATCCCTCCGACGCCCATCGGATTCTCCAGAGCCTGGTCGGGACCGGCGCCGTAACCGTCGATCGAGATGCTGAATGCGTTGACCCGAAGCCTCGACATGAGCGTGACCCCTTTCGGCCCTGCATCGCAGCCGTTCGCTTCTCCTAGCGGCGGCGCCCCCCGCCGTCCTGGACCCAGGCGCGCAGCTCCGCGGGGATGAAGCGCACGCCCCACCCCGCGAGGCGCTTCACGGAGAGCGTGCCGTCCTCGACGCGGTGGTAGACCCAGGCCCGGCGATCAAAGCGGGAGCGCGCCTCACCGGGGTGCTCCCGCGGCGGCCGTCGCCGACGCCGACCCCGTCGACGAGGACGAAGCAGGGCGCTCGATCTCCACGGTGTACTTCTCCAGCAGCCGGCGATAGAGCGCCTCCAGCGCCCTGCGCCGACGCTCCGCGACGACCTCGCGCTCGACCTCGGGTCGGACAGAGGCGAGCTCGGGCACCGACGCCGGGACGCGCTCGCGGACGAGGACGAGGTGGAGGCCGTAGCTCGACTGCACTGGGCCTGCCCACTCTCCGGGCGCGAGGGCCTCGATCCCCCGCGCGAACCCCTCGCCGAACGACAGGCGCACCTCGCGGACCGGCTCGAGCGGCAGCTCCGCGGGCAGCATCGTCGCGTCGCCGAGCCGCGCCGTGTCGGCGTCCGGCCCGGCCACGCGGAGCCGGGCGAGGATTTGCGCCGCGTCCGCCGAGGCGCGCGCGCCCCTGCGCTCCGGGCTCAGGAACACCTGCCGGAACGAGACCTGGGCCTCGCTGCGAAACGCGTCGGCGTGGGTGTCCAGCCACGCTTTCAGGTCGGCGTCGGTCGGAACTCGAGCTTCTGCCGCAGCCGCCGGCGGATGATGGTGTCGTCGCGGTCGAGGCCGCTCGCGACGGCCTCCCGCGCGGCGATCTCCTCCTTGACGCGATCGTCGACGAGCGCCTTCAGCTCCTCGTCCGTCGGCGGGCGCTGCCAGGTGCGGGCGAAGCCGGAGGCGAGGTGCTCGAGCTCACCGTGCGTGACGACGATGCGGCTCCCCCCGGAACCGCCCCCGCGCCACTCGAAGAAGAGGAACAGGAGCAGGCCGAGGGCGAGGAACTGGATGAGCGGCTCGCGGAGCGCGCTTCTCATGAGCGATCGGTGAACCATCCAGGAGACCGCGGACCGCGGGTCACTTCGGCGAGTACCAGATCGGCGCGGTGTAGGCCCGCTCCGTGACGGTCATCCGCGTGCCAGGCAGCGGCTTCACCCCGAAGCGCTTGGCGTCGTAGGCGGTCCAGCGAGGCGTCGGGATCTCGATGACCCGCGCGTAGTAGAAGGCCCGCTGGGCGGGATCGAACGCGGGATCCTTCCAGACCGCGATCAGCTCCGGGGCGCCGATCGTGTTGGTCCAGGTCGCCTCCTCCAGCTTCACGGTGCTACCGACGAGCGGCACCTTCCCGGTCTTGGGGTCCGGCTTCCGGTCGCCGGACCAGGCGACGTCGTACACCTGCTCGTGGACCTCGCCCTTGCCGTCGAGCCAGCCCTTTACGATCTGGATGCGATCGAGGTTCGCGCCGATGGGATCCTTGAGCGCCCCGACGAGGAAGGTCGGCGTCTTCCCGGCGGGCGCCTTCCGGAGGTCGCCGCCCATGGGCACTCCCCTGGCGTAGCCGATGGTCGCCGGCATCCGGTTGTCGGCGTCCTTCGGCTCGAACTCCCAGCCTCCGAAGAACCGCACGATCATCCGCGTCCCCGTGGTCGCGTAGGTCTCGCGCCTCTCCATGGCGTCCCAGATCGCCTCGCGCGTGTTCTCCGCCGCCCAGACCGCCGCGTAGCCGGAGGCGCCGACCTCCCAGTCCATGATCTTCACGCCCGTCTTGGGGTCCTCGAAGAAGGTCGCGCCCATCCGCTCCGGGCTCGGCTCCTGCGGCGCGGTCTTGCCGAAGAAGTTGTCCTCCTCCACCGTCGAGAGCCCGGTGTGCGCGTCGCTCGAGCCGATCAGCCCGAACTTGTACGGGTTGGTCCCGAGGCGCTGCTCGAGCTTGAGCCCGTTCTTCAGCGCCGAGCGCGCGTACTCGAACTCGAGCATCGACTTCTGCTTCGGGACGCTGCCGTCGAGGTTGCCCTTGTCCCAGATCTCGAAGTCGGCGAACTCGTCGTTCGGCGAGAGGACCGGGTGCGCCTCCCCGGTCCCCTTGGTCTGCGTGACCTCGTAGAGCCGCTCCCAGTGGGCTCGACTCTCGACGTACGCACGGTCGAGCTTCTTGCCGAACTCCTCGACGACCGGGAACATCAGGCCGTTCGAGAGGTTCCCGTTGTGGGGGATGGCGAGGACGCTGCCACCGGTCTTCTTCTCGTACGCGTCCATCCACTTCCACAGGTCGGCCGGGTTGTCGCTCCCGTACGGCTTGTAGACGGTGAAGGGCTCGACCTGGCTCGCCTTGCCGCCGCCGTCGCGGAAGATCACGTTGCGGTGGAGGTTGTTCCCGCCCGTGTTCGAGGTCCACTCGTAGCCGATGAAGGCCGTGAACCGGCCCGGCTCGTTGTACTGATCGGCCGCAGCGATGTTGTTCTGCCAGGCGCCGCGATAGGCGCGCGTGCCCGGGAAGTAGATCAGGTCCTTCGGGAAGGTCCCTTGCGAGAAGGCCTGGATGATCTCGATCGCCGCCTGCTCGCCCTTGCCGGACTTGATCATGTCGTACCACCTCCGGCCCGTGGGATCGGCCAGGAGCTCCGGCTTGCCTGCGTAGAGGTCCGGGAAGAAGCCCATGTTGTCCGAGTGGTCCGAGACCACGAGGAAGTCGAGCGGGCGCGAGAGCTTCACCGGCTGCCCGGTATTGGAGGTGACCTCCTCGCCTCGCGCGAAGCGATACGCGTCTCGCGCGCCCAGCCGGGCGCCGAACGCGCCGGCGTCGAAGGACGCCGCGGTGTGCAGGTGCGTGTCGCCGAACAACGGACGCGTCGGGTACGTCCGGCGCGCGTACGGTGAGTACGCGGGCTTCTGGAAAGCCTTCGCGGCAGCGGCCGGGTCGTTCTGGCCCGCGTCCTGGGGGAACGCCTTCGGGGCGGCTGCCGGTTCGTCCTGTCCGGCGCCAAGGGCGAGGGCGGGCGAGGACGCGATCAATGCGAGCGCCAGCGCGAACGGGACGCGGATCGCTCTCTCCAGCATCGTCATCGGAAGTCTCCCCTCCCCGGCGCCTGGGTCGTGCGACCGTCCTTTGCCGAGCTACCGGTCGCGTCACGATCGGCTCGGGCAGCCAGACGTTCTTCGCCGTTCGAGAGCGGAGATCCGCTTCCACTCGGGGGTCGTCCACCGCAGGTCTACGCCTCGGCGCCCCGGTGTTCACCATTCGAGTCCCGCCGAGGAGTGGATCCTGCGGCCGGCGCGCGGCTGCCTGCCTGCTCGCATCGTTCACGCTCGGAGCAGGCTGACGTCGACGACAAGCCCTCCGGCGACCGTCACGATCGGATGCGCGCGGGGAGCTCGACGATGAGGGCCTCGGGGACGGTGTTCGCGCGGCTCAGTAGACCACGACCGCGCGTGGCGCCACGGGAGCCACGACGACGGGACGCGGCGCGACGACGACCCCCGTCGCGAACGCGACGCAGTCGATGAACAGTGACGCCGCGCCACCGGCCTTGATTGGACTGCCCTGCAGGATCTTGACGTCGTAGATCAGGTCGTGCCCCTGGAGGCGCGGGTTCGTCAGCTTGACGACCGCGTTCACGGGCTTCTCACCACCCAGGACCGAAAGCGTGGCGTTTGGCGGATCCTGCCGAAAGCTGTCCTTTCCTTCCGCCCACACGTTCAGGAACTCTTCACGGGTGACGTGCCCCGCGAGCCGCTTCGGCCGGTCCGAGAAGTAGATCGTCGACGGGGCGACGTTCTTGAGCGTCAGCGTGGTGTTGCTGAGCTCCGCCCCCTCCGCGCTCTGGACGAAGAGCAGCGGAATCTTCTCCGGAAGGCTCGACTTCAGCTGCGTCTCCTGCGCCCGGACCGCGACCACGACGGTACCGATGACCGCAACGACGCCGATCATCGTGACGGCTTTCCTCATGGCGACCTCCTGACCGCAGCGCCTCGGGCGAGCGCTCCGACTCTGACGACGTGCGGACACCGCGGCGCTATCGGGACAAGCCCCGACAGTCCAGTCCCTCGTCGAGGCAACGTCAGGAGCGACCTCGCTGTCTGCGGGCACTCACCTGTCCGGCGGGCCGGCCAGCCGGTCTCGCGCCGGCGTCCTGCGCCGCCGGTGGGCGCAGCGCAGCGCAGGACGCTGACCCCGCATTCTCCCGAAGTGGCCTCGCCTTTTCGACAGTTCCAGATGGACGGGTCGTTCGCGCGCCATAGAGATGGCCGCGAAAGTCGCCGACGCCGAAGCGACCCTACGCGGCCACGGAGTGCGACGTCGCCCTTCTCACTGCCTGCAGGTCGATGGCGATGCCGACCCTGTCGCCGACCACCACGCTGCCCGCCTCGAGCACCGAGTCCCACACGAGCGCGTAGTCGCGGCGGTCGACGGTCGTCCTCGCGCAGAAGACCGCTCGTTCGGCGCCGTGCGCGTCCTTCACGACGCCCGCGAATTCGGCCTCCAATGCCACTTCGCGTTCGATCCCGTGGAGAAACAGGTCGCCCACGACGCGGTAGCGCGCGCCCACCTTCTGGATCTGCCTCGAACGGAAGGTGATCTCGGGGTAACGCGCGACGTCGAGGAAGGCGGGCGAGGAGATGCGCGCCTCGCGCTCCGCCGCGTCGGCGTCGCGCGCCCCCCAGCGCGGCCGAATCGACGCGGACTCGATTCGCACGGAGACCGAGGACCGGGTCACGTCCTCTTCATCGATGGCGACCGTGCCCGAAAACCGCGCGAACCGGCCGCGCACCCTCGTGACCAACATGTACGGGACCCAGAAGCGGATTTCCGAGTGCGCGGCATCGACGTCCCACAGAGTCGTTGGCATGGGCGGGGCTCCCGGTGGTGTACGTGCGGAGCATGGTATGCACCGCGCGCAACGTTTCAATCGGGCCGGGCTCACCCGATCGGGCATGGGGACGACACGACTTCTGGGTAACTCCGGGCAATGCCAGTCGCTGGAATGGCGCTCGCCTTGCAGGAATCGACCCTGATCCCGTAGGGCGGAACCGTAAGCGGTGCCGTTCACTCGAACGAGCGGAGAGCCTCGTGAGGTCTTCGGAAGTCGTCACCACGGCAGCGGAGCCGTCGGACAGGTCCTGCCCTCACTGCGCCGCACGCACGGGCAGCGACCCTCACTACCAATGCGTGCGTTGCTTCTCGGTCTATTGCCAGCAGTGCCCAACCACGGACGGCGGCCGTCTATGCCCCAGGTGCGGGATGCCCCAGCGCATCGTGCTCGCGGCCGAGAAGCCCGCCACGCCGCGCAAATAGCTCTCGCGCTCGGATCACCGCGGTATCACCCGCGCGACAGCTCGTACTTGTGAAGCAGGCGGTACAGCGTGGACCGCGAGATGCTGAGGTGCTTCGCGGTGCGCACAAGGTTCCACTCGCAGGCGCCGAGCGCTTCGAGGAGGCGGGCGCGCTCCGAGGCCAGCACCGTCTGTCGCAGCGTCCCTCTCGCGCCGCCCGTCGCGGTTTCGCCCTCCGTCGACGCCCCAACGCAACGAGCGGCACCAGCGCACGACTGTACAACCACGGCCTCGCTGGGCTCGACGCTCTCGTCGAAGTGGAGGTCCTCCGCCTTGATCTGCGGCGACACGGCCGTGGCGGCCGCGCGCAGGATCACGTTCCGCAGCTCCCGTACGTTGCCGGGCCAGCGGTAAGCACGCAGCGCGTCGAGGGCGTCGGGAGTGAGCGTGAGAGCGCCCCGCCCCAGCTCTTGCGCCGCCTCGTCCAGGATCACCTGGCCGAGCTCGCACACGTCTTCTCCGCGGTCTCGGAGCGGCGGCAACGATATCGAGAGGACATTGAGCCGGTAGTACAGATCGTGGCGAAAGCGCTTCGCCCGGAGCTCTTCGTCGAGCGGCTTGTTGGTGGCAGCGATGACACGAACTTCGACGCGCCGCGGCGTGCTCCCGCCAAGCCGAACGACCTCCTTCTCCTGCAAGAGCCGCAGGAGCGCCGTCTGTGCCGGCGGGGGCAACTCGCTCACTTCATCGAGGAAGAGCGTGCCGCCGTCCGCGTCCTCGAACCGGCCTGGACTGCCCCCTCGCCTCGCGCCGGTGAACGAGCCTGCCTCGTACCCGAAGAGCTCCGCCTCCACGAGCGCCGCCGGGATCGAGCCGCAGTTCACGGCGACGAAAGATCCTCCGAGGCCGCTCGCGGCGTGTATCGCCTGAGCAAACAGCTCCTTGCCCGTCCCGGACTCGCCGTACAGCACCACCGGCAGGCCGTTGCTCGCCGCGATCGACCCCTGGGCGACCGCGCCTCGGAGGGCCACCGATCGGCCGAGGATGCAGCTGAAGTCGTACCGCGTCGAAGGGCGCGGCCCTCCGCGGACCGGGCGCTCCCTGCGCCTGCCCGGGACGCGCAGGATCGCTCCCACGGTGGAGCCGCAGTGCAGGACGGCGGACGCGATGAGCGCGGGCCCGTCGGGCAGCGCGAACGTGGTCTCTCCCTCCGCGCCGGGGGGAGAACCCTCGAGGAAATCGGCGAGCGCTTCGCGCACCTCGGCCGGAATCGCGCCGCCCTTCAGGATCGCGCGCCGCGAGGCCGCATCGTTCGTCGCGATGACACGCCCGCGCGCGTCGACGGCCACGAGCGCGTCGCCGGCTTCGCGCGCCGCGCGCAGCGCGTGGCGCACCACCTCGTCGCGAAAGCTCTGTATCGCCCCGAGCCGCTGCTGGATGGCGCGGACGGTGGCCTGCGCGACGTTCATCGCCTGTCCGGATTGCTTGTGCCACGGCCCCGTGACGTCGACGACGCCGAGAGGTGCGGAGTCGCCCGGCACGAGGATCGGCGCGGCCGCGCAGTACCATGGCTGCCACGCGCTGACGAAGTGCTCGCCGGCGAACACCTCGACGGGTCTTCCCGAGGCGAGCGCGGTACCGGGGCCGTTCGTGCCGGCGAACTCCTCCGACCAGTTCACTCCCGGCCGAAAGTGGATCTTGTCCACCTGGGCGTGAATGTCTTCGTCACCTCCGACGAAGAGCAACCATCCGTCGCGGTCCATGTACGCGACGACGTGGCTCGAGAGCTGGCCCTCGAAGTTGTGGAGGATGGGACGCGCGAGCTCCAACACCTCGTCACGCCTGCGCCTCTCGACGAGCGCCTCCGGCGAGAGGAGGTGGCGCGGATAGGTGAGCGCGGGGTCGAGCCTGTACGAATCACGTGCGCGCCGCCAGGACTGAGCGATCTCGTCGCGCACGCCCGCCGGCTCCAGATCGCCCTGGACGTAGCGCTCCCAGATGCGCTCGATCCTGCAGCGCTGCTCGAATCGCGAGGACAGCCCGGACAATCTCATCGAGCCTCCCTCCCACGTCGCTCGGGGGGCGAACCCCCCTTCGTCCCGAGCGCGAGCCGCAGCGCCGCGACCGACAGCTGCGCGGCGTGCCGCGAGGCGTCCGGCACTCCACCCACCGCCTCGACGAGCGTGTCGCGTCCGATCCCGAGCGCGTCACTCACCGTGACACCGAGGATCAGCTCCGTCAACCGAGAGGCGCACGCGATCGTGGGAACGCATCCAGTCGCGCGGAAGCGCGCCTCCCGGATGGTCCCCTCCTCGACGCGCAGGCTCAGCTCCACCACGTCTCCGCACCCGGGGTTCGCGGCGCGGCCGCGTGCGGTGGCCTCCGCGACGGCGCCGACGTTGCGCGGGTGCTTGAAGTGGTCGACGACGAGGGGTGAGTACATTTCCGCTCCCCGCGCACCGTTCAGACGGCGCTGCGCCCGGTCCGCAACGGGGCCATCGCCCGAAGCCGACCGACCTCCTCCGCCAGGCAGTCCACGGCGGCTGCCACGTCCGCTCCGGTCGTGAGCTTGCTCGCGCTGAAGCGCACCGACGCGTGGGCCAGCTCGGGCGCGAGCCCCATGGCGGTCAGGACGTACGGTGGGTCAGCAGACCCGGCATTGCAGGCTGATCCCGTCGACGCGGTGATCCCCCTCAGGTCGAGCGCGGCGACGAGCGCCCTACCGGAGATGCGCTCGAAGGCGATGCTGGAGGTGTTGGGCACGCGCGGCGCGCCACGCCCGTTCACGCGTGCCTCCTCGATGCGATCGACCACCTCCGCTTCGAAGCGATCGCGCAGCGCACGGAGCTCCTCCCCTCCGCCGTCGCCGAGCCACGCGCTCGCGAGCTCCGCCGCCTTCCCGAGCCCGACGATGCCGGCCAGGTTCTCGGTGCCGGCGCGGCGGCCGCCCTCTTGCGGCCCGCCGTGCAGCAGAGCCTGGAGGAGCGTGCCCCGGCGCACGTAGAGCGCGCCGATTCCTTGGGGCGCGTGCAGCTTATGACCGGACAGGGTCAGCAGATCACACCCGACCCGCTCGACGTCGATCTCGATCTTCCCTGCCGCCTGCACCGCGTCGGTGTGGAAGAGGACGCCGGCCTCGCTGGCGATGCGGCCGATCTCCTCGACGGGCTGGATGGTCCCCGTCTCGTTGTTCGCCGCCATGATCGAGATGAGGCGGGTCCTGCGCTGCAGCGCCGCTCGAACGTCGTCCGGATCGACACGCCCCTCGCCGTCGACGCGCAGGATGGTGGCGGTCGCGCCGAGCGCCTGGAGGCGCCTGCAGCAGTGCAGGATCGCGTGATGCTCGATGGCGCAGGTGATCACGTGATCGCCGGGCGAGATCACGCCGCGAAGCGCCAGGTTGTCCCCCTCCGTACCGCCGCTCGTGAACACGATCTCGCCAGGTGCGGCACCGACGAGCCGCGCCACCTGGCCCCGCGCCTCATCGATCGCTCCCCGCGCCCGCTGCCCTCGCATGGTCGACGACGACGCGTTCCCGAAGCGGTCCGAGAAGAAGGGCCGGATGGCCTCGAACACCTCGGGGAGCAGCTGCGTCGTCGCGTTGTTGTCGAGATAGACCGTGGCCACGGCGTCTTCCGGTGATTGCGGCTCGTCGCGCGCCTCGCCTGGTCAGGCCTGAGATGGCTGCGCCGCGGCGGGTGCGGCCGGGCGCAGCCGCCGCATGTGCGGGAGCGCGGCGTCGGCGTGCCGGCGTACCGCGATGAGCTCGGCCACGACCGAGACCGCGATCTCCTCGGGCGTGATCGCGCCGATGTCGATGCCGATGGGCGAGTGGACCCGGGCGAGCGCGTCGCTCGGGAGCCCCTCCTTCTCGAGCTCCTTGCAGATGCCGAGCACCTTCCGCTTCGAGCCGACCATGCCGACGTAGTGCGCGGGCGTGCGGACCGCCCAGCGCAGGACGCGCATGTCGTCGCGGTGCCCGCGGGTGGCGATCGCGATGTACGACCTCTCGCACGGCGCGAGCTCCGCGAGGACCTCGTCGAGCTCTCGCGCGTGGATCTCGCGCGCGTCGGGGAACCGCTCGCGGTTCGCGTAGGCGTCGCGGTCGTCCGTGACGATCACCTCGAACCCGGCGAGGTGGGCGACCCGGGCGAGGTGGAATCCGACATGACCGGCGCCGAAGAGGTAGAGCACCGCCCTCGGCACGATGGGCTCGACGAAGATCTCGAGCGATCCACCGCAGATGAGGCCCGTATCGTACTTCGGGTTCTGGTTCAGGTTGAACTCGAGGGTGCGCGGCTTCTCCTGGTCCATGACCTCGCGCGCCGCCTCGAACACCTCCGCCTCGACGCAGCCTCCGCCGACCGTCCCGACGATCGTCCCGTCGTCGCCCACCAGCATCTTCGCTGACTCGAACGAGGGCACGGATCCGCGGAGGTTGACGATCGTGGCCAGGGCCGCGCGTCGGCCTTCGCTGCGCCAGCGCACGATCGTCTCGTAGATGTCGTCCATGGTGTCGAGGCCACAGCAAGGCCTGGGCCATGCTGCTCCTCGTCATCGGAGGCGGATGACGCTGGATTTGCAGATGTCTTTGCGTCCCCAGGGCGCCGCCCGCACCGGGCCTCGCGACGACTGTCCGAGGAACGGGACATGTCACATGCCGCGACACCTGTCTCACCGCTGGGCGAGCCGCCCTCGTCCGTTCACCAGCTTGACCTGGTAGCCCGTGTTTCCGGACTGGATGACGTTCAAGCACCCGTAGTCCTGGCCCAGGCGGAACAGGTTCGACACCGGCATCCCAAGCAGGTGGCACAGGACGAGCCGGTTCACGCCGGCGTGGCCCACGATGAGCACGTTGCCCTCCGTCGAGTCCGCGATCTCCTCGAAGGCTGGGATGACGCGGCGGCTGCAGTCGGCGAAGCTCTCGCCCCCAGGGGTCCGGAACGTGGCGAGGTCGGCGCCGCGCGCCCGGAACTGCTCCGGGAAATCGCGCGCTACGTCCCGGAGCGAGAGCCCCTCCCACTCGCCCATGGCGATCTCACGGAGGTCCTTTCGGACGATGACCTTCGGCCCCGCCGCACCGACGATCAGCTCGGCGGTCTCTCGTGAGCGGCGGAGATCGCTGCAATAGATCGCGTCGAGGCGAGCGTGCTCGAACCGTCTGTGAAGGTTCCGAGCCTGGTTCCTGCCCTCCAGCGAGAGGGGCAGATCGAGCTGGCCGATGTATCTCCGCTGCTCGTCCTGCTGCTGGAGCTTTCCGTGGCGGACGAGAAAGATGACCCGGCTGTCCATCACCGCTCCTCGAGCTCCGCGAGGGTGCGCTTCCCGGGGCGGATCGGCAGTCGACCCTCCACGCGAAGCGCCGCGACGTTCACCGTGAGCACGCCAGCTCGGCACGCGGAAAGGATCGCGGGCACGCGGTCGAGGGCGTCGTACGTGGCGCGCACGAGGGCCTCGTCCTCGCGCCGCACCGAATGGACCGTCAAGGTCAGCGTCGTCGGGTGTCGATCGCGGGTCACGGAAGCCGTGAAGTCGATGACCCCGGGAACGTCGAAGAGCGCCTCGTCGAGCGCGGCGAGCGTCGCGCCGACATCACCGTCCGCGGCCGGGAGCACCCGCTCGTCCTTCCTGCCCGTGAGCCGCTCGAGGCGCCGCAGGACTGCGCCACACCGGCACGGCCCGGCCAGAAATCGTGAGAGGTCGCCGGTCCGATAGCGAATGAGCGGCATGCCCCGGCGCGCCAGCGTCGTCACCACCACCTCTCCCCGGCTTCCCTCGGGCAGATCGCGTCCGGTGAGCGGGTCCACGATCTCGAAGAGGAAGTCGGCCTCCTGGAGGTGATAGCCGCAATGGGCGTCACATTCGATGCCGCCGCCGAGCCCCATCTCGGTCATGCCGAAGTACTCGAAGACGCGGGACCCGCACGCCCGCTCGAGCGCGCGCGAGAGAGCGCCGGGTATGTGATCCGAGGTCAGGATAGCGGTCTTCAGGCGAAACGGCTCGCGGGCGACCTCCTCTGCGTAACGCGCCAGCGCGAGCGCCTGAACCGGCGCGGCCACCCATGCCGTGGGACGGACCCGCTGCGCGAGCGCCAGCGTCTCGCGGAGGTCCTCCACGAACCCGTGGGGGACCGGTTTCGCTCCCACCCTCTCGACGGCGCGCGCGATGAGGTCGCCTGCGCTCCCTGGAGTCGCCCCGGGCAGCAGGATGAGCACCGTGTCGGAGCCGCCGACCGAAGCCGTGGCCAGACACCGCTCGAAGAACTCGACGGTGCGCTCCTGGTCATCGGCGGTGAAGTGGAGCCGCTTGGGAACACCCGTGGTCCCGGAGGTCGTGAGCGTCACCACTCGCTCGATCTCGTCCTGCGAGACGCAGAGGAGCCGCGCGCCGTGCTCGCGCAAGTCGGCGGCGGTGGTGAACGGGAGGCGCTCGAGGTCCGAGCGCGCGGCGATCGCGCTCACGTCGAATCCCGCCAGCGGCCCGCGATAGTACGGGCTTCGCTGGCGCGCCCACGCGAGCGTGTCTCGCAACAGTCGGAGCTGGTGACGCTCGATGTCCTCGCGCGTCGGACGGCCTTCGCCCATGCCTGCCCGGTGAGCGAACCATTCTTCGAGCGGCGTCCGGCTCGGCCTCCCGGGGTTCATGGGCGTCACGCGTGCCGGCGGTAGAGCGACGTGCCGGAGACGTCCGTCAGATTGTACGCGCAGAAGGGCACGATCCCGGTGTTCGGGCCCACCACGTGGAGGAAGCAGTCCCGCAGCCGCTCCAGGTCGATGTTCCAGGCGTCCTGGAAGGCCATGCCCGAGATGGAGAACGAGGCCGCGCTGGCCTCCTCGAGAAACGCGTCGAGGCTCGCCGTCCCGCTCGAGCGATGCTCGCCCGGTGCGCCAGGCGACGTCGCGGGGTACACCCACCGCGTGGCCACCAGCTCGCGTGCACGCCTCGAGTCCTCTCCCGGCCTGCGCCGCTCGCAGCAGGAGCGCGCCGCGCCTGCGCCGTCGTCCGGCGCTGTCGGAGCGGGACAGCAGCCCTGAGGGCGCGCCCCGCCGGCCGGCTTCAGCGATCCATCCCGCGATCGGATGAAGCTGCCGTTGAACGAGCAATAGGCATTCTCGGCCGAGGGCGGGCGGAAGTGCGATGCGCGGATCGCGCCGCCGGTCTGCTGCTCGAGGAGGCGGAGCACCTCTGGAATGGTGACACGGTCGAGGTCCGAGGGCGGGGATGGATAGCGCCCGAAGAAGCTCACCGGTTGGAAGTGGACACCGCGAACCACCGGCGTCCGCTCGAGCGCGTAGGCGACGATCGCGCCGAGCTCGCCCGTGTTCACCCCGCGGACGACCGTGGGGACGAGCATGACGCCGAGGCGCTGCTCCGCGCAGCGGTCGATGGCGGCGGCCTTGGTCTCTCCCAGTGCCGCCCCGCGCAGGCGTCGGTGGATGCCGTCGCTGGTCCCGTCGAACTGCAGGAAGACGCACCCGAGCCCGGCGTCCTTGAGCCGGCGCACGTACGCCGGGTCTCGCGCCAGTCGTACACCGTTCGTGTTGAGCTGGAAGAATTGGAACCCCAGCGAGCGCCCGAGCGCGATGATCTCCGGCAGGTCGTCCCGGACGGTCGGCTCGCCTCCCGAGAGCTGGATGTTGAACGGCCCACCCGCGTCGAGCAGCTTCCGGTACCACGCCTCGACGTGGCGCAGGTCGGGATCGGGCAACCCGTCTCCGGCCGCTGCGAAGCACACCGGGCACTGGAGGTTGCAGCGCTGGGTGACCTCGAGCAGCACGCAGCAGGTTTGCTGACGGTGATGGGCGCAGAGCCCGCACTCGAACGGACACGCGTCGCCGGCGCCGACGGGCGGGGAAGCCCGCCCGGGCACGGCCCACGACTGGAAGGACGGCGGTCCGCGCCAGATGACCGTCTTGAACCTGCCGTGATCGGGGCACCGCTTCTCGAGGTACACGTCGTCGCCCTCGGCGACCCGCTCCGCGGTGATCCGCGCGAGGCATACGGGGCAGAGGCTCTGGGTCGTGCCGAGGGAGGTCGGGGCAGGGGCGCTGATCATGGATCGCGGCTCTCGAGAGCGGGGGGAGGCTCTGGTCGCGCGACCTCAGTGAGCTCGCAGCCGAGGACGCGCTCCACCTCGCGCGCGACGGCCTGCGCCTCGTTCCACCGCGTCTCCACGGCCCGGGTGGCGTCGACGATCCCCTGCGCGTCCGCTCGCGCGCGCTGGAAGCGCTCCGCCAGCGAGACCGTCCGATCGCCGCAGACCAGCTTGTCTGCCAGGTACACGATGGCCGCCTCGTCGACTGCTGCGTGCGCCTCGAACGCAAGGTCCATGTGCGAGGCGACGACAGAGGCCAAGCGCGGGAAGCCGAGGCGCTCGAGCCGGCGCGCACCCGCCCTGGCGTGGTCGGGCCGGAGCCTCGCGACGTCGTGCAGGAGCCCCCCGGCGATCACGAGCCGCAGGTCGAGCCGGAAGCCCGCCTCGCCGAGGGCGGCGGCGAGTCGGCGCGCCACCCGCGACACGCATCGACCGTGACGCACCACCGCGTCGGGTACCCTGGCACGCTCCAGGATGGCCTCGCACTCCTCGACGGTGGGGATGGCGCGGTCGTGGAGCGCGTACGCCGCGAAGGCGTAGTCCTCGGGCGTGTCGACGTCGATGAGGATCCCCTCGTCGACGACGCTCACCTCGCGGGCGTGCGGTTCCCATTGCGCGAGGAGGTGCCGCAGCCCGCCCTCTCCCGTTCCTGACGCGATGGCGGGGAACACGGACGACGACAGGAGCGGAGGGTGCCCACGCCGCCCGCGAAAGGTCGGATACAGCACGCTCGCGCTCGTCCTGCCGTGCGCCTTCGCGAGGAGCGCGACGGTCCGGCTGCGCACGGCCGGCATATCGGCGGGGAGCACGAAGCAGGCCGTGGCACGCGTCCCGAGGGAGCGGATCCCGGCCACGAGCGAGGAGTACATGCCCGCGGCGAAGCCAGCGTTGACGACGCAGCGCGCGCCCATCCCCTCGATCACTGGCCGCAGCTCCTCGCCCCTGTGACCCACGACCACGGTGACGTCGCGCACGCCGGCCGTCCGGAACGTATCCACGGCGCGCCCGAGGACCGTGGACGCGCCGAGCGGCAGGAGCGGCTTGAACCGCTGCATCCGGGAGGAGTACCCCCCCGCCAGGAGCAGCGCTGTGATCCCGTCGCGCGTGGCCATCTCAGGGCGCCCGGGGGTCGCGGGCGAGGTCGAATCCGTTCACCGTAAGTGTCTCGCGGACACGGTCCAGCACCTGTTGGACGATCTGGGGGCAGCGGGACATCCGGTTCCTCGGGTCGCCGCTCAGGATGACCGCGCAGTCCGTGCCGCCAAACCGCGCCGCGTACTCCTGCTCGAACCACTCCACGAGGCTCGCCACCATCGGGCCGAGGCTCACGTCCTCGTGCTCCTCCGGCGTCCCCTTGCCGCCGTACAGGGCGAGGACGCAGGCACCGCCCGTGAGCGCGCCGCAGAGCTTGCCGGAGAAGCCGACGCCCCCGTGCAGCCCGGACACGGCCCGCACGAGGTCGGGGTTGCTCGCGCCGCGAGCCTCGAGCGCCATCCGCATCAGGATCTGGCTGCACCCGAAGCCCTGCATCCCGAGCTCCATGATCCGTTCGTCGTCCCTCACGGCAATTCCTCCTTGTGCTCGCCCGGCTTCGTCGCCAACACGAGGCAATAGCCCGGCCGGACCTGCCTCAGCGTTTCCCTCGCTCGCGGAAGCGCCTCCGGCTCGATGCCCTGACGTCCCCAGAACGGCGCCAGGGAGCCGTGCCGCAGGACCACGCTCCCGAGCAGCTCGGTCAAGCTGCGCGAGTGGTCCTCCCAGAGGTCGACCGCGAGACCGGCGCCCTCGAGCGCGCGCTCCAGCTCGTCGCGCGTCAGGATCCCCGCGCAGCACGCGCCCACCGAGTCGCGCGCTCCCGCCGGGAGCGGGTTTCTCGCGTACAGGTCGGTCAGCAGCAGCCGACCCCCGCGCACCAGCACCCGGGAGCACTCGGCGAGCACCCGCTCCTTCGCCGGCATCGCCGAGAGGCTGCACTCCATCACGACCGCGTCGGCGGTGGCGGAGCGGAGCGGTAGGTCCGTGGCCGCGGCGCACATGAGGACCGCGCCCGGGCGATGGCGCAGCCCGCGGCGGAGCACGGCACGCGATGCGTCGATGCCGATCGCCTCGAGCGCGTGGAGGCGGCGCGCGTGATCGACCGTGATCCCGGTCCCGCATCCGACGTCGAGGACCCTCGCGCCGGTGCGCAGCGAGGAACATCGGAACCCGCGCTCCGTGAGCGCCAGCCCCCCGGGGCGCATGCCGGCCCCGGTGACGTCGTCCAGGAACCCGCTCTCGTACAGCTGCGCCTGGGCGCAGTCGCAGCGCGTGGTCATTTGTCTTCCAGGAGCTGCTCCACCTGCAGCATCTTCCCGTTCGCCAGGGACTCGGGGACGTGCACCCGCCCGCAACCTGGGCAGCGCAACAGCTCGATCGGGAAGTCGTTCCCCAGGTACGAGGCCGTCACCTTCGCCGGGACCATCTGCTGCTTGCACTTCACGCAGACCAGGGTGGCAGCAGGCGGCGTCTCGCTCTCGCTCACGTCGTCGCCTCCGTCAGCGGACCTGCATCCTGTGGCTGTACGCGTCGTGCACGACGACGCTGTCGGTCTGCAGGGAGTACTCGACCCAGTAGGTCACCGTGACGGGCCGGTGGCACGCGATGAGGTGGCCGGTGATGGCGTCCTCGAGCTTCTCGCCCGTGGCCTCGGCGTGGGTGATGACCTTCGCGACGTCCTCCACGAGGATCATTCTCTTCTCGAGCACCGCCATCACTTCAGGAGGGACGATGAGGTTCATCCGTTGGCCCTCGCCGGCGCTCTCTTCACCCCACAGCTCGCGGAGGAGCCGCGCTCTCAACCTGGCCCGGTTCTCGTGGCGCTCGGAGAAGGTCGGCCTCGAGCGCGCGGCCGGATCCGAGTCCGCGCCGCGAAACAGCAGGTCGAGCAGGTGCAGGCTCCGCTTGCCCTTGGAGGCGAAGTTGTCCCGGCACATGGCGCAATATGCGACGTAATCGGCTCCGCTCTCCGCGATCCGGCGCTCGACCACCTTGCCGGCGACCTCGGGATTCGCGAAGGACATGAGCCCGCCGTACCCACAGCAGGTCGTCGTCTCGCGGCGATGGCCGAGCTCCACGATCTCGATGCCCAGCTTCGCGAGGATGGCCCGGACGCCGTCCTGGACGTCAGGGTCGCTTCGCGCGGCGCAGGGATCGTGGACGGCGAGCGACGGCGTTCGCGGCGGGCTCGGCGAGGTCGGCAGGCCGATCTCTGCGAGCAATGGCCAGACCGAGTCCACGCGCGCGTCAGGCAGGCGCTCTCGGAAGATGCGCTGGCAGCTCGAGCAGGCCGTCACGACGCGCGGGCTCCCCATGCGCTTCCAGGTGGCAGCGATCTCCTCGAGCGTGCCGTCGAGCAGATCCTGCCGGGCCGCCCAGTCGGCCGGCGCGCCGCAGCATCCGAGGTGCAGGCCGACGCCGCCCGGAATCCTCGACCGGAGGTGATCGTAGAGGAGGGCGACGTGGTCGGGGCTCGAGGCCGCGAGCTGACAGCCAGGGAAGAACAGCGTGCTGCTCGCGGAGTGCCCCGGCTCGTGGCGCGCCAGCGAGAAGTGCTCGCCCTTGCTGAAGACCATGTCCCGAAGCGCGAACTCGTGGATCGAGGGAGGCATCCTGCCCTTGCCGACCATGCTCTGCCGCGCCTCGCGGCTCACCTCGCCCATGTTCAGCTTCTCGGGGCACACCGTCTCGCAGAGCCCACACAGCGCGCATGAGTTGACCATGCGGTTGAGCGTCCGCGTCCCCATCACGATGCAGTCGTTGTTGTAGATCTGGCGGACGTAGCGCTTCGGGTACGAGCCGTAGTGCGCCAGGTACTCACAGGCCTTGACACACTCGAGGCACTGACAGCGCAGGCAGCGCCCCGCCTCCTGCACCGCCTCCTCCGCTGAGTACCCCTGCGCCGGATCCGCGGCCGCCGTGGCCGGAAGCGGCTCGACGCCGCGCGTGCTCGTGAACAGCCTCGTCGCGAACGGCCCCTGTCGGTCGCGGCTCGCGGTGAGCGACGCCTTCTGGAGGAAGCGGTCGATGGAGACGGCGGCGTAGCGGCCGTCTTGCAGCGAGCTCATCGGCGACAGCTCCGCCCCCCCGCAACGCAGGCCGCCGCCGGCGAACACCTTCTCGTGACTGGTGGCGAAGGTGAACGGATCGACCTGGAGCCGCTCGCCGTCCGTCAACGAAAGTCCGAGCTGCAGGTCGCGCACGCTCGCGGGTCCAGTCCCGAGGTAGACGGCGTCGAACTCCTGCACCACTGCGTCGAACGAGGTGGCGGCGCCCGGTGCGTTGCCGACGCGGGTGCTGCAGCGCACCTCGATCGCGAGGTCCTCGAGGATCTTCAGGTCGGAGGCGATCGCCGTCTGCGGGAGGATCGCCTCGGAGACGTCGCGCACGCGACCCCCTGCGCGTGCCTGCGCCTCGAACAGCACCACCGCGTACCCCTTGACCGCGAGATCGACGGCTGCGGTGAGGCCGCTCAGCCCTGCGCCTACGACGGCGACTCTCTTCCCCTTCTTCGCGAGACTCTTCGGCCGAAGCGGGTACGTCTCCGCGAGGTCGACGCACGCCCGTTCCAGCGCGTTGATCCGGACCGCGTCACCCGCGTCGACGCGCTTGCAGGCGCGCTCGCACGGTCGGTCACAGATCCGGCTGATGATGCGGGGGAATGGGATGGTCATCCCGAAGACGGCGAGGCCGCCGGCCCAGTCGCCCTGCTGGACCCGCTCGATCATGGCGCGGGCGTCGACGTGGACCGGACAGCTCGCGGTGCAGGCCGGCGGCCACTCCTGCGTGCACTGCGCTTCGCGCTCGCGTACTCGCTGCCGATCCATGGGCACGTTCGCCGGGTCGAAGGTTCGCCGAACGCCGCCGGGGCGGACCGCGTGGGTCCGCCCCGGGTCCAGCGAATCAGGCCTTCCCGATCACATCCTCTGCGCGCGCTTGGCGATCGCCTCGAGCACGACCTCGGGCTTCGCCGGCACCTTCGTGATCCGGGCGCCGCAGGCGTTGAAGATGGCGTTCAGGATCGCGGGGTGCGGAGCGGTGAGCGGAGCCTCCCCGACGCCCGCCGCGCCGTACGGACCGTGCGGACGCGGCGTGACGTTGTAGATGATCTCCATGTCGTCAGGGATGTCCTTCGGGTACGGGATCCCGCAGCTCTTCAGGGTCGTGTGCTTCTTCAGGTCCTCGAAGTCCTCGGAGAGGGCGAGGCCGATGCCCTGCGCGAGGCCGCCGTAGATCTGTCCGTCCACCGTGGCCTTGTTGATGATCGTGCCGACGTCGGCGACGGTCGTGAACATCACGACCCTGACCTCGCCCGTCTTCATGTCCACCTCGACCTCGGGCATGAAGACCTCGTACATGTAGACCGAGAACGGATTGCCCTGCCCCGTCTTGGCGTCGATCGCCGAGCAATCCGGCGTCACCCACTTGCCGTTGTACTTGAGCGGGATCTTCTCCGCGACCATCTCCGCGTAGCTGCGGAACTTGCCATCCTTCTTCCGCATCGCCTTGAGCAGCATCTCGCACGCGACCCGCAGCGCGTGCCCGGTGACCACGTTCTGCCGGCTGCCGCCCGAGGGGCCGCTGTTCGGGAAGGCAGTGTCGTTCAGCTCCAGCTGGATCTGCTCCGGCCTGATGCCGAGCGGGCGGAGCGTTTCGTAGACGAAGCTGACCGAGCCGAGATCACCTCCCTGCCCGTGGTCCTGCCACGTGTCCTTCACGAGGACGCCGGTGGGCGTCAGCTCGACCGAGACCTCCGAGCTGTCCGGACCGTCGAGGCCGCAGCCGTAGATGCCGAGCGACAGCCCCACGCCGCGCCGCTTCTCCGGCGTCGAGAGCTGCTTGCAGCGCTTCTTCGCCTCCTCGTACTTGGGGCGAAGCTTGTCGAACATCTCGACCAGGCAGTAGACGTCCGGCTTGCAGCCGTTCGGGGTGGTGTCGCCCGGGCGATAGAGGTTGCGGTAGCGGAGCTCGAACGGATCGATCCCCATCTTCACCGCAAGCTCGTCCATCAGGACCTCCGAGGCGAGGAACGCCTGCGGCGACCCGTAGGAACGGAAGGCCGAGCCCCACGCGTGGTTCGTGCACACGGTGTTACCGAGGCTGCGGATGTTCGGGATGCTGTAGCCGGCCCCGGTGAACTGGGCCTGCCGCTGGGTCAAGAGGTCGCCGAACTCCGAGTAGGGACCGTGGTCGACCCACCAGCTGCTCTCCATCGCGAGCAGCTTGCCATCCTTGTCCGCGCCGAGCTTCAGCTTCATGCCGACCGGGGAGCGCTTCCCGGTGTACGTGATGTTCTGGAACTGGTCGTAGACGAGCGAGACGGGCCTGCCGGTCGCCATGCAGGCGACGCCGACGAGCGCCTCGAGCGTCGGGCTGAACTTGTAGCCGAAGGTGCCGCCCGTCGGATTCTGGATGATGCGCAGCTTCTCCGGCGCGACGCCGAGGCCCGGGGCGATCATCGCGTGGTGCAGGTGGACGGCGATGCTCTTCGAGAGGATGGTGAGGACGCCCTGGTCGTCCATGAACGCCTGGCCGCAGTCCGGCTCGATCGTGAGGTGCGGCTGACGGCTGCAGTAGAACTCGTCCTCCACGACGTGAGCAGCCTTCTCCATGATGGGCTTCGTGTCCTGCCCCTTCACGACGCCCTGCTCGTAATAGACGTTCGGCACGCCGGGGTGGATCTCGATCGCGTCGGGTGCCATGGCGGCGGGGCCGCTCATGTACGCCGGGAGCACCTCGAGGTCGACCTTGACCTTCTTGGCCGCGGCCTTCGCCTGCTCCTCGGTGTCCGCGCACACGATCGCGATCGCGTCGCCGAACTGGAACACCTTCTCGTTGCAGAGGATGGGGCGGTCCCAGCCGTCGCCCTTGTTGGTCGGGAACGTGATGAGGCCGGTGATCGCGTTCTTGCCCTTCACGTCCTTCGAGGTCACCACCTTGTGCACGCCGGGCATCTTCTCCGCCTCGGAGATGTCGATGCCCTTGATGTTGGCGTGCGACACCTCCGCCTGGACGAGCGCGAGGCGCAGCGTATCGGGCGGCATGTGCAGCGCGATGTCCGCGCCGAAGTCCCACGTCCCCGTCACCTTCTGGACCGCCGAGGGCCGCTTGTACATCGAGCCCAGGATCGTGCCGTTCTCGACCGGCTCGAAGAGCAGGTCTTCCTTCTTCATCTCGCCCCGCATGACCTTGGCGGCCGCCATCACGGCGTCGACGAGCGGCTTGTACCCGGTGCAGCGGCAGGCGTTGTTGTTCTTGTGGAAGAAGTCGCGCACCTCCTCGCGCGTCGGATTGACGTTCACGTCGAGGAGCGCCTTCGCGGCCATGATGAAGCCGGGCGTGCAGATGCCGCACTGGGCGGCGCCGTAGGCCATCCACGCGACCTGGAGCGGGTGCAGGTCGTCCGCCTGGCCGATGCCTTCGATGGTGTAGATCTTCGAGTTCGCCGCCACCCTCTTCATTCGGACGAGGCAGGCCCGAACGACCTTCTCGTTCAGGATGACGGAGCAGGCGCCGCACTGCCCCTCCATGCACGTCGCCTTGCAGCCGGTGAGCAGGAGCTGGTTGCGGAGCACATCCGCGAGCAGCTGCTCGCCTTCGACCACCACGTTCCGATCGAGACCATTCACGTTCAGCGTGACTCTCTGCATCTTCCTCTCCTCTACGTTCACAGAGTGGGACCTCGCGACAGCGGCCTGGCCGTCGCGCGCGCGTCAGCTTCCTTTTCCGAATGCACAGCTCGGATAGCGGCAATCGCTGCACTCGAGGCACAGCCCTCCGTGGCCGAGCTCGGCGATGTCTCTTCGGGTCACCTCCTCCCCAGCGAGGATCCGTGGCAGGACGAGGTCCGCGACCGTCGTCTTGTGGTACATGACGCAGCCCGGAAGCCCGAGCACCGGCACGGCGCCGATGTGGGCCAGCATGAACATCGAGCCGGGCAGCACGGGCGTGCCGTAGACCTCGACGCGCCCTCCGGCCGCGCGGATCGCCGACGGAGTGAGATCGTCGGGATCGACCGACATGCCGCCCGAGACCAGGATCATCTCGGCTCGCTCGCGCAGCAGGGCGTGGATGGCCTCGACGATCAGCTCCCTGTCGTCGGGCGCGAGGATCTGGCGCAGGACGGTGCTTCCCAGCGACGCGACCTTCTCGCGCAGCACCGGACCGAACTTGTCGTCGATGCGACCGTGGTAGACCTCGTTGCCCGTGGTGACGATGCCCACGAGCCGCTTTTGCAGCGGCCGCACCTCCACCACCGGAGCGCGCCCGCGGCAGCGGGCCTCGACCCGCGCGATCTTGGCCCCGTCGATCACGAGGGGAACGACACGACAGCCGGCGACGACCTGGTCGCACTCGACGAGCTGATTCGAGTGGAGCGTGGCCACGCAGATCTCGTCGATGCCGTTGATCTCGGCGAGCGCCTCGCGGTCGACCTTGAGGAGACCCCGCGCCGTCACCCTGAGCTGAACCTTGCCTTCGACCGGCTCCGTCAGCGCCAGGTGTCCCCCGGCGAGCGCGGTCGCGATCCGGATCGCGGCCTCGTTCTCATGGACCGTGCTCTCGTCGGTCTCCCAGACGTAGACGTGCTCCTTGCCGAGCGTCAGGAGCTTCGCGACGTCTTCCTTCCGGACGACGTGACCCTTCTTGAATGCTCGGCCCTTGGACTTTCCAGGGACGATCTCGGTGATGTCGTGGCAGAGCACGTTCCCTACGGCCTCGTGGACCGAGACGACTTTCATCGGCGCCGCTCCTCGTGACGGACGGAGCACGTTGAGCAAAGGACAGGCCAGCGCGTCCTGTATGGGCGGCGGCCATAACCGACCGCATTTCGTCGGGTTCGAGCCTTGACGCCCCCGCCGTGCGCACGTCCGCATCGCGGCGGCTTGTCACAGGCGGCGTCCGACACCAGAAACATGTGCCAGAAACGGAACGGCGCGCTCACCGGCGCGCGTTCATCCGCCAGTCATCGCGAGGTTGGCGGTCGCGCCGCACTGCCCGGCAGAGAGATCGTGCGCCGGCGGCTTGGTCGTCACCGCAGCCTCGACGCGCTCGATCACCGCCGCTTCGGCCCCGTCGCTCTGCAGCAGCGGACGCAAACGGACGGTCTGGTCTCCGAAGAGGCAGAGCTTCAGGTCACCCGCGCTGGAGACGCGCAGCCGGTTACACGAGCCGCAGAACCCGGGCGAATAAGCCGAGATGAGCCCGACCCTTCCGACATGATCGGGGTGGCCGTAGCTCGTGGCCGGCCCGTCCCCCGTCTCCCGCGGCAGCCTTGTCCACCCCATGCCCTCGAGCTTGCGTCCCACCTCGGAGGCAGGCAGGCGCGCCTGGCGGAACAGCGCGCGGTTGTCGCCAGTCTCCATCAGCTCGATGAAGCGAACCGTGAGCGGTAGCGTCCGCGTCCACGCGAGGAACCGCTCGAGCTCCGCGTCTTCCATGCCCTGGAGCAGGACCGCGTTCACCTTCACGGCGAGCCCAGCCGAGAGGGCCGCATCGATCCCGCCTACCACGCGCTCGAGGTGGCGCGTGCCCGTGATGCGCTGGAAGCGTTCGGGATCGAGGCTGTCGACGCTGACGTTGACGGCGGTGAGTCCCGCATCGCGCAGCTCCCGCGCAACGGTGGCGAGGCGGTACCCGTTCGTCGTGAGCGCCACATTCCGCATCCCGGGCGTGGCCGCGACCGCCCGGACGATTTCGCAGATGTCGGCCCTGAGGGTGGGCTCGCCCCCAGTCAAGCGGACCTTCCAGAACCCGACGCCGGCCATCGCCCGAACGAGCCGCCCTATCTCCGCCACGGAGAGCGGCGCGTCCGAACCGCGGTGCGAGCATCCGTCCGGCAGGCAGTAGATGCAGCGGTAGTTGCACCGCTCCGTCACGGACAGACGCAGATAATGAAGCTCCCGCCCGAACGCGTCTCGCAGCTTCCGCACCGCTGGCGCCGCGCTCGCGGCAGGCATGATGTCCAGTGGACGCTCGGTCACGGTTCACGGCGGAGCAGATCGAGTCTTTCGCTCCACCGAGGGTCTCTGCAAGAGAGCGGCCCGCGCGCAACCCGGGCGCCGGAGGTGGTCGTTTCACACGCGCTGGCGGAACCGCACGCGTCCCCCGTTCGAAGCAAACGGCAGGGACGTGACACCCTCTGTGACATCTGATGTCCGAGAAATGGCACATCGGTGACAGACCACGCGTGCGCGGGACCCAGCTCGTCCGCTCACGACCGTCCGCTCGACCGCCGCTCACCCAAGCGCATCGTGCCCACGTCGATGGGCCCGATCGTGCTCGCCCGCACGACCGGTCCGCCGCCTTCCTCCGGTCGTCCGGTCGTCACGGCCAGCAGCAGGAGTACGCCGGCCGGCGCGACGAGGCTCACAGCATGTCTTCCTTCTTGCCCGCGTCGGGAACGAAGAGCGGCGCCCCGAACTTGTCGACGCCGAAGCGCGCGATGATCTCCTGCCCCTTCGCCGACACGACGAAGTCCGCGAACGCCTTGCCGCCCTTCGCGTTCACCTTCGGCCACTTCGCCGGGTTCACGTCGATGACGTGGTAGACATTCAGGAGCTGCGGCTCCTTCTCGACCAGGATGTGGAGCGCGAGCTGCCTCCCCTTCTCGAGGGCGAGGTACGTCCCGCGATCGCTCAGCGTGTAGCCGCCCTTCTCGGACGCGACGTTGAGCGTGTCGCCCATCCCGAGCCCCGTCTGCTGGTACCACTTCTGGCCCTCGGGGTTGATGGCCGCTGCCTTCCAGATGCCCTTCTCCTTCGCGTTCGTCCCGGAGTTGTCGCCGCGCGAGAGGAACAGGGCGCCCGACTTCGCGATGCGGGTGAACGCCTCCTTCGACGACTTCGCCCCCTTGATCTTCGCGGGGTCCGCGCTGGGCCCGACGACGATGAAGTCGTTGTGCATGACCAGCCGTCGGCCGACCCCGAACCCCTCCTCCATGAACTTCTGCTCGTCGGCCGGAGAGTGGACGAGCAGGACGTCCGCCTCGCCGCGCCTCCCCATCGCCATCGCCTGGCCAGAGCCGACCGAGATCGTCTTCACCATGTAACCGGACTCCTTCTCGAACGCCGGGACGAGCACGTCGAGAAGGCCGCTGTCCTGCGTGCTCGTCGTGGTCGCGAGGATGATCGTCTTCGACGCGTCGTCGGCAGCGAGTGCGCGCGGAGCGAAGCAGCCGCCGAGGGCGAGCGCTGCCGTGATCCGGAGGGCTCGGTTTGCGAACCGGTTCATGTGTGTCGTCCTTTCGATGACGTCCCGCCTGCGGGTCGCGTGATGCGACCACGACCGAAGGTCGCGTTCAAGTTCGAGATCACTGACGGTCCAAGAAATGCCGGGAGGCGGCCCGCGCGGGTCGAAGAAGGACCGGCCCGCAGGGCGCGGCGGAAGGCCCGCCCCGAGCACCTACTTGGTCGAGGGTGAAGTCAGCTCCTCGCGCGCGCTCTTCGCCGCCGCGCGCAGGTCCGTCATCAGCTTGTACCCGACGTAATACTTGTAGATGTTCCGGACGTACGTCGTCGTCTCCAGGCCGATCCTCTGAGCCGTGACGAGCTCGACGTGGTTGAACCACTGGTTCGGGTCGAGCCCACTCTTCCGGGCCGCCTCGCGCATCCTGGCGATGTTTCCCGGCCCGGCGTTGTAGCTCGCGAACGCGAACAGGGTCCGGTTCGCCTCGTCGAATGAGGCATCGCCGAAGTACCTCGACATGAGCCGGTCCATGTACTTCGCGCCGGCGTGGATATTCGGCTCGACGAGGCGAACGTCGCCGACCCGTTGTTCCTCCCCCGTGGCCGGCATCACCTGCATGACGCCGATGGCGCCCACATGGCTCCGCGCCTCCTGGTTCAGCCGCGACTCTTGGTAACCCTGTGCGGCGAGCATGAGCGGGTCGAACCGGTACCGCTCGCCGTACTTCTCGAACAGCGTGAAGAGTTGCTCGAACCGCGTCCTCCCTGCCGAGCCCGTCGCGTTTCGGAGGCGCTTCACGTGCCGCGTGTACTGTTGGATTCGGCCCGTGATGACTCCCCTCGTGACCTGCTTCATGTAGCCGAGGATCTCGGCTCGCAGCTCCGGCGAGCCCTGGCGAATCCCCCAGCCGATCGCGCCGCCGGTCCGCAGCACGGCCTGCGGGTGGAGCTTCACGTGCGGCAGGACCTGTGCCCACATCTTTGCCTTCCAGTCATCCACGACGACCGCCTGGAGCATCCCCACGTCGACCATCTCGAGCATGTCCTCGTCCTCGAGCGCATCGGGAACGAGGACGACGTTGACCTGGGGTGCGCCCGACCTCGCGAGTCGCGCGTTGAGCGCCGTGAGGCTCTCGAAGTAGCTCGAGGCGCGCCGCACGTGCACGGTCTTGCCCGCGAGGTCCTCGGCTGTCGAGATCGGCGGAGCCGTCGGGCCCGTGACGACGATCTCGTTCACCGCTGGAGCGTCTGGGTCGGAGACGAAGTCGACCAGGCGGCTCCGTTCCTCCGTGACGGTGAGATTTCCGACGGCGACGTCGCCGAGCCCGCTGGCGACGTCCGACACCAGCCGGTCGCGGGCGGTGGGGACGATCAAGACCGTGATCGGCCGGTTCCCGAGCTGCTTCGCGTACTTCGCGTTGAGCCAGCGCTCGAAGGCGCGAACCGTGTCCGCGCTGATCCCCCGCTCCTGCCCGTGGTCGTTGAAGTAGAGCGAGCGGCTGTACGGGATGAGCACCCGGAGCCGCCTTCGCTCTACGATCCCGTCGAAGTCACCCGCCCAGGGCTTCGCGCTCGTGGCAAGGCCGCGGGCCGCTGTGCCCGCGGCTGGAGGAGCGCTCGGCGTCGAGTCGGCCAGCGCGATCGCGGGCACCCGAGCCAAGAGGGAAGCGAGCGCCGCGGTAGCGAGCATCCGGATCATGGCAGTCGTGAGGCCTGGCGACAGCGCCGCCACGATCGTCGACGCGGTGCGATGCGCTGACAACACCCCGCCTGAACGCCGCCCATGTTCGGGGTGGCGATTGCGCGCTCATGCCGCTCCATGGACCCGTGCGGGCTCTCCAGCTCGATGTCGCCACGCCTTCCGCGCCGCTCGACTGGGGGCATCGCTGAGCGGAACGTGTAGGCGCGGTAGAGTCCGCTCGAGAGGTTCCCCGCGAACCTCGGGAGCGCTCCCCCATGGGCGACGAGCAAGGCACCCGGTTCACCGCTGCCGAGGCGCTCGACCGGCTTCGTGCGGGGAACGCCCGCTTCGTCCGCGGCGAGGCCCGCTTTCCCACGGTGCGGAAGGAGGTCCTCGCCGCGCTGGCGAAACAGCAGCGCCCCTACGCCACCGTCCTGGGCTGCAGCGATTCGCGCGTTCCGCCAGAGCTCCTCTTCGATGCAGGGTTCGGAGAGCTGTTCATCGTCCGCTTGGCGGGAAACGTCCTCTCGGCCGAGGTGGCCGGCACGCTCCAGTACGCCGGCGCGCACCTCAAGACGCCGCTCTTCGTGGTCCTGGGCCACGAGGGCTGCGGGGCCGTGCAGGCCGCCCTGGACGTCAAGTTTCGCGGTGCACGCGAGCGCAGCCGGATCGAGGTCCTCCTCCAGAACCTCCTGCCCGCGCTCGACGGCGTCGACCCCATGCTGTCGCCTGACGAGCAGCTCGCGGTCGGCGTCGAGGCGAACGTGCGGTGGACGATGCACCAGATCCTCGAGACCCCCGAAGCGCGAGCGCGGCAGGCCGAGGGGGTCATGCAGCTCGTCGGCGCCGTCGCGGAGATCACGACCGGTCGCGTGCGGTTCCTGGATCGGTGACGCGCTTCCAAGGAGTTTCGAATGCCAACGGCGCCATCGTCCGAGCGGCGGCAGGCGAGCCCCGCCACTGGAGGGAACGAGGACGCCGGCGCCATGGCGGTGCCTAGAGAGGCGGCGGAGGTCGAGCACTCCGACGTCGCCGTCGGGGCGACCCACTCGCAGCGCGCAGTGCGCGAGGCGATCCGTGCCGGTGCAAGCTTCGACGGCCCATTTGTTCTTTCGAATCTCGCCGCGACGGTGATCGCGACGGCCGGGCTCCTGGGCGACAGCGCAGCCACTGTCATCGGCGCGATGCTCATCGCCACGCTGACGGGTCCGATCTTTGGCGTCGGCTTGGCACTGGTCGATTACGACGACCGTCTTCTGTGGCGCGCACTACGAACGCTTGCCGCAGGCACGGCGATGGTCGTCGGGGTCGCTCTCGTTCTGGGCTATCTCGCGCCGCCGATGAGCACGACTTCCGAGATGCTCTCCCGAACCTCGCCCCGCTTGGTCGACCTCGTCGTCGCGCTGGCGAGCGGTGCCATCTGCGCGTACGCCTTGACGACACCCCGGCTGAACGCGGCCGTGTTCGGCGTCGCGATCGCGGTGGCGCTCGTGCCGCCCCTGGCGACCACGGGTCTGTTCATCGCGCGTGCGGAATGGGATCTCGCCGGCGGAGCGTTCCTCCTGGCGTTCGTGAACATCGTGGCGATTCAGGTCGGCACGTCCGCAACGCTGTGGCTGCGCGGCTTCCGTGGCCGCGGAGCAGTCGGGATGCGGCGCGTCGACGGCGACCTGCGCCGGCAAGCGGTCAGCATCGTACTGATGGCGGCGCTGGCCATCACGCTGGGCACCCACGGGCTGAAGCTCATCCGACAGCGGACCTTCGAAAGTGAGGTGAGAGCGAGCCTTCAGTCCGCCCTCGCTTCCCGACCCGAAGCGCGGCTGGTCGACCTGACCTTCACTACCCGAAGTGGCCAGATCATGGCGACGGCAGTCGTTCGCAGTCCGGTACGCTTGACGAGCACCGACGTCGCCGAGATCGAGCAGCGTCTCCCGCCATCACCCGATGGCTCGTCCGTCAGGCTGACGGTGCGCCACGTCGCACTCGACGTGGTGCGCGATGAGGGTTGAGCCCGGCGCGTCCAAGGCGTGTGAGCGCGATCTACGGTTCTGTTCGCGGCTGCGCAGCACCCACCGCACGGAAGTCAACGAGGCCCCGGAACCGGGAGGTTCCGGGGCCTCCGTGCCTTTGGGGGGCGGCGCTAGTACGCGAACACGCCGGCCACGTCCTCGGTCTGCGAGAGCTGCGTGTAGGTGGCCGGGACCGGTATCGCCTCCTTTATCGCCAGGATGCGGAGCTGGTAGGTCATCCCGGCCTGCAGCGCGGCGCCAGCGTACGGGATCGAGTCCGTCGCGGTGGCGGCCATGTCGTGCGACCAGGCTTCGTTGCCGAAGGAATCGAAGACCAGGATGCGATAGGTCGCGGCCGAGGAGTCGACGTTCCCCTTCTGCCAGGCGAAGGTCGGCGTGGCGGTCGTGACGGTCACCGGGGTCGCGCCCACGTTTGTTCCGCCGATGGTGAGCAGATCCACTGCGGGGATGATCTTGAAGCTCGGAGGCGCGCCCACGACCGCGCCGCCCTGGATCGTCACCTGGGGGGCGGCGGTGTTGCCGTTGCCGGAGACGTCACGGACGTCGCCGGTGAGGCCGAAGGGAGCGAGCACGATGTACTTGCCGTCGGGCACGCCGGAGAAAGTGTACCCGTTCGCATCGGTGGCGACCGTCAGCCCCGGCGGCGTCTCGCCTCGGTCGAGGTTGGGCACGTAGGTCGACTGGACGACCAGCGTCGCGTGGATGCTCGAGCTCGCTCCGTTGTTGAAGATGAGCCCGCCGGAGAGCGCGGCTCCCGTACCACTTCCGAGCGCGAGCGTCGCGACCGCGTTGTCGCCAGCGACGAGCGCCGCGGTGGTGACCGGCACGTAGTTCACGCCCTTCGTGTACGCGGTGACGACATACTGCTTCCCCGGATCGAGGTTGAAGATCGCGTAGTTCCCTGCGTCGTCCGCCACCCCCGTGAACCCGGTCTGCGGTCCTGCCCCGCCCGGCGAGGGCTCAGCCACGATGAGCGTCCCCGCCCCGGAAGGCGGTGCCGCGACGGTTCCGTGGATGAACGCCGTCCCGCCCCCGGTGATGGGCGTGAGCTTCAGAGCCGTGAGCGGGCCGGAAACGACCCAGCTCCCCGAGGCGAGGACGGCGCCCGAGAGATCGATCGGGAGCGCCGCCCGGAGGCCGCCCGGGAACGTTTGATACGCCTGCTTGTCGGCGCGGAGCGTGATGGAGGCCTGCGCGGGCTTTCCTGTGGTGTCGGCGCGGGCCACGCGGGCCAGCTTGAGCTCGTAGGCGCCGTCCGCCGTGCCGTTATTCGCGGTCACCTGCACGGTCGAGAGCGGCGCCCGGTTGGAATCGAGCGCCACCACGCGTGCGTCGTCCAGGAATGCCGCGGTCGCGAGGTCGGCCACGGTGCCTCGCACGAGCACCGGCGCGAAGCACGCCGAGGGCCCGCCCACCACCGTCTCGCAGACCTGGCCGCCTGCGCAGCCCGTCTGAGCGACGGCGTCGCAAGTGCTGTTGCTGGCGCCACCGCTGCAGGCGAGGACGCAGGTCACGAGGATGCAAGCAAGAGCTCGAGTCATGGATGTGCTCCTCTCTAGTTCGTCTCCCCCGTAACACGAGACCCCCGTGACGGTTGCGATCGTCGCCGCAGGCGCCTTCTCTCGCACATTCACCGACCTCGAACCTCACGCCTCCCGTGACCGCGTTCTCCGCCCGGATTCGGCGTGCGTGCCTTCACGATCCTGATCGCGAGCCCGAGGCGGTGCTGTCGCCCCGCAGGTTGGGCTCCCCGCGTCCGCCTCGAAGCGGCGACGACCGGCGGCCAAGGGAGGATCGGCGCGACGAGCCCGGGTCTCGGTAGTGAGGTCTGCCCGTCGCCTGCTCGTCATCCCCCTCGCCGAGCGCCGAGCCTGACACCAACAGTCGACCCTCACGCGACACCCTCGAACGCATGGCCCCCTGCAACCGACGCCGCAACAGGCGATTCGACACGAGCGCGGCGCGGAGCGACGCGCTCGGATGGCCAAGTCAACTGCGGGCGTTCTCCTCGGGTGACATCCGCCGGCGTGCGATTAGTCCCGCTACGAGCCCCGGAGGCGCACGAAGAGCGCCCATCCGCGCGCGGCACGACCAACGATGAGCCCCGTCGTTCATACCGGCCAAGCAGTCGTCGCTCGCAAGGGCGGCGATAGATTGCGCGCCCTCAGCGTGGTCATGGGTTCTCGAGACCAATCATCCAGAAGGAGCGTTCGGGTCACAGCGAGTCACCAATGCCGTCGATCCCATTGCAGAGGAGCTGTGGGGTGCTGTTGCCGATTGCAGTGGTACGCAGTCCTCGGGCGGGATGCTTCAGGGGTCCGTGGTGCGAATGCGGCATGTGATGCAGTGTGAATCGGGTGCCGCGCCTGCCTTCACGGTGAACGACGAGGGGAAGCGTCGTGAAGGGAAGGGATCATGAAGCGGTCCATATGCTTGCTTCGGGCGCTGTCCGTCTGCGTCACGATCGCTGCTGCCGGGGCATCGCTGCCGGCTGGAGCGCAGATCGTCTACTCCCAGACGAGCCTCGCCAACTCGACCGGAGCGACCACCCCGGGATTGTTCGACCAGCTCGGCCTGCTCGCAGGGCCATCCTCGCAGCGCAAGGATTTCTACGAGATCTTCACGAACAACACCGGTCAGACCATCGCGATTGACAAGGTGACGCTCTACGGCCAGGTCAACTCACCGTCGACGGCGGTGATCGTCCCGGTCGTCGCCGGGGTCATCGACGTGTTCAGCGTGCTGGTCCCCGATGCCGCGCATCCCCTCGCCACGGCGGCGGTCCCAGCGGGCCCGGCCGCTGGCGCGGGGCAGATCGACGTGTCGTTCTCTCCCGCCGTGACGATGGCGCCCGGATCGCAGCTCGCGTTCGGAGTGATCGCGCCGTTGCTCAGCACCGTCGACGCGACCTTCTACGGCACCGACACGATCACCGACGGCCTCTCCTCGACCAGCCCGCAGTACTGGACCGGCTTCTACGCGACCTCCCCGAGCACGGGGACGTTCACCGCGTTCGCGGTGGGGAACCACTATCTCGTGATCCAGGCGGCTCCCGCGCAGCCGTTCAACTGGGTCGCCGCGACGACTCCCGCCAGTCTGAGCGGCCGGTGCTGCTCCGGCGGCGCGACCGACGCCGCCACCGGCAAGGTCGTGATCTTCGGCGGCATGAACGGTACGTGCGGGGGAAACCAGGCGTACGACGACACCTGGTCCTGGGGCGGCACCGCGTGGACCCAGGAATCCCCGCCCACCTCACCCCCTGCGCGCGCCAGCGCGGGAATGGCGCCGAACGTGACCACCGGGACAGTCCTGCTGTTCGGGGGCTTGATCCCGGGCGTTCAGCCCCCGCCCGTCTTCAACGATACGTGGACCTGGAACGAGGCTACCGGGACGTGGACGCAGCTCTTCCCGGCGGCGTCGCCTCCCGCGAGGTCGCTCAATCCCAACGCGATGGTGTTCGACCCCTCCACGCAGACGGTCGTGATCTTCGGTGGACAGGACGGCTCCGGCAACGCGCTCGGCGACACCTGGATCTGGGACGGCACGACGTGGACCGAGCAGTTCCCGCCCGTCTCGCCGCCGGCTCGCTTCAATCACGGGATGGCGTACGATCCGAACACCGGCACCGTCGTCCTGTTCGGCGGCCACACGGCTGCGGGGCCCGCGTTCGATGATACGTGGACCTGGGACGGCACGGCGAAGACGTGGACGCAGCGGTTCCCGTTCATGTCTCCGCCCGCTCGCGAGAACCCGAGCATGACGTTCGACGCCACGACGAGCTCCGTGGTGATGTTCGGCGGGTCTGCAGCCCCCTTCGGCACCGTCTTCTACCAGGACACCTGGTCCTGGGACGGGACGTGGTGGGCACAGCTCTTCCCGGCGACGGTGCCTTCCAATCGGTACGCGGCGACGATGGCGTTGGACGCGATCAGCCAGTCCGTCCTCCTCTTCGGCGGATTCAGCTCCGGTTGCCAGCGGGACGACACGTGGCTCGGGACCGGCGTGCTCCCGCCCATGTTCACGCTCACGGCCCGCGTGCTCGCCGCCTCCGGCACGGTCACGGGCGGCGGGCTGAGCTGCACGAACAACTCCGGGACCTGCGCCGGCCGCGAGGTGCTCGGCACGCCGGTCACGCTCACCGCCACGCCCGCCAGCGGGTTCAGCGTGGCGAGCTGGTCCGGCTGCAGCCCGAGCAGCGATCTCTCGACGTGCGTGGTCCAGGGTACGGCGGACACGGTCGTCGACGTGACGTTCCAGGCGCCCCCGCCACCTCCTCCGACGACCTACAGCCTCATCGCCCGCGTCCTCGCGGCGTCGGGTACGGTCACGGGCGGCGGCCTGAGCTGCACCGACAACTCCGGCACTTGCAGCGCGCTGGAGGCGGCCGGGTCGTCGGTGACGCTCAAAGCCCAGCCCAAGACCGGGTATAGCGTGAAGAGCTGGTACGGCTGCAAGCCGAGCCCCACGGACATCAATTTCTGCTCCGTGATGGTCAACTCGAACACCGCCGTGTTGATCAGTTTCGGCACGCCGTAGCGCGGGGCGTGCGACGAGGTCCCGCGCGGCCTGCTTCCGCGCGAGGCCGCAGCGAAGAGCGACGGGTGGCTCGGAGTCGTTCCGAACCGCCCGTCGTTCTCGATGTTCGGCCGCCTGGTCCGCGGTGGGGAGAGACCGGTCCCTCGCCACGCACCGCCACCGCGGTGTCGACCGACGATCGCTCATCTCGCCGGCGGCCGTTTGGCCTCGGCCGTGGCCGGAGCGCTGTGGGCGCGCTGTTCGAGGAACCACGCGTGCTCGGGCCTCGCCAAGATGCCGTCCAGCACGTCGGCGACGGCTTTCGCCTGCTGCGTCTTGCCGGCCTTCTTTGCCTCCTCGATGAGCCGGAGCGTCTCGGGGACGAGCTTCTGGTAGAAGTCCTCCGCTACCTCGTACATCCCGTGCCAGTGGGCGTAGTCCGGAGCGTTCATGCTGGCGCCCATCCGCGCCCGCCGACCCTCGTGGTGCCAGAGATAGAAGTAGTCCCACTCGATCCTCTCGTCGAAGTCCACCTTGGTGATGAGCCCGTTGTCCTTGAGCGCCTGGATCAGCTCCTGCGCCGGCTTGGCGAACTTCTCGGCGAAGAGGACGATGAAGTCGTCGTACTGCTTGTAGAAGGCGTCGACGTACGAAGGGGCGTGACAGCTCGTGCAGGCCCCCTTCATCCGTTCGCGCTTCTGCTCCCACGTGTCGACCACGAGCGCCTTCCGCTTCGCGGGATCCTTCTCGGTCACGACGCGGTGCTGTGCGTCCGTGTCCATCCGGAGCGAGATGGGCGGCCGGTTCGTCCAGGACAGTCGCTCGCCCGGATCGTGCGTCACCTTGCCTCCGTTCACGTTGGCGGACAGGTGGCAGGACGCGCAGGTCGGCGCAGCGGAGTACGTCTCGCCGAGCACCCACCTCTTCGCGTCCAAGTTCATCTTGTCCCGCTGATCGCGATAGGCGATGCCATGCTTCGACTCCTCGAAGATCTCCTTCTGCGGGTGATCGGGCCCGAGGTGGCACCTCCCGCAGTTCTCCGGCTGCCGGGCGCGCCGCGGCGCGAAGTCGTGGCGGCTGTGGCAGGCGGAGCAGGAGCCGAGCGAGCCGTCGAGGTTGATGCGGCCGATGCCCGTGTTCGGCCAGGTCGCCGGCACGAGCGACGGCTTCCCGTCGGCGTCGCGCGCGATCCGAGCGAGCGCGGCCTCGTTGCCGGGCTTCCCATCCGGCCCCGGCTTGAGGTCGTCCACCGTGATGGGGTTGCCGCCGTCCTTGGCCTGGAGAGCCACCTTGGTCCCGTGGCACTGCTGGCACCCGGACTGCGCGCTCGCCATTCCGTTCACCATCAGCGGAGCGCTGCCGGGCTCGGTGCCGTGCGGATTGAACGGGATGCGTGCGCCCTCCACCGTCTCGGCGATGTAGTTGTCGAGCGAGGCGAGGATGTTGCCAGCCTTGGCGTGATGGCTGCGCTCGAACTCCTCCCTCTCGGTCTGGTGGCACCGGCCGCAATCGCGTGGCGTCACGATGGTGGCGACGAGGGCGTCTCCGTGCTGGAAGGCGTCCGCCGCGCCCTTGGCCCGCTGGTGACATTCCAGGCAGCCGACGCCTTTTCGGGCGTGCGTGCTGCCTTGCCACTGCATCACCAACCCCGGGGTGACGGTCTTGTGGCATTCGACACACCCCTGCGAGCGCGCCGAGATCGCGCGCGTCGCTGCAGCGGGTTTCTGCGGCGCCGCCTGTTTCTGGGCTCCCCACGCGACGGCCGAGGCGAGGGTCAAAAGCGGGACGACCATGCGCGCGTGTGACATGGCGGCTGCCTTCGGTCCGAGCCTCCGCGACGCCTGGATTGACGACCAGCTCGGGCTCGTTCCGTATGCTCGGAAATGTGGAGCCTCACGACGTCGCGATGGACTGCCCCAACGAGGGCAAGATCACTCGGCGATCGTCACCTCACCCCACCGAGCGCGGAGAGGAATCGCGCGAGCCCGTGGATGTCGGACCGCGCCTCGATCCGCGTGGCGCCTACCCGCGATCCAGCTCGCCCGCGAGCTGACCGAGCCGAACGAGCGCCGCGTCCACGCGCGGCGTCCACTCGACGCCCGCGTTGAGCCTCACGAAGTTCACGAGCCGCTGGCGCGCCGAGAAGATGGGGCCCGGCGCGATGGTGATCCCTTCCGCGAGCGCTCGGCGATAGAGCTCGATCGCGTCGACACCGCGCGGGAGCTCGACCCAGAGCAGCATTCCTCCCTGCGGCCGCGTCATCCGGGTGCCGCGCGGGAAGTGCTCCTCGACGGCGCTCTGGAGTCGCTGCATCGACGCGGCGATCCTGCGCCGCAACGTCCTGAGATGACGATCGTAGCCGCCGCCTTCGAGGAAGGCGGCGATGGCGCGCTGAGGGAGCGTGGTCGTCGCGACGGTCTGGGAATGCTTGAGGAGCTGCACCCGGTCCTGGAAGCGCCCTGGCGCCACCCAACCGACGCGGTAGCCGTGGGCGAGCGTCTTCGTGAACGAGCCGCACAGCAGCACCAGGCCGCGCCGGTCGAACGACTTCGCCACGCGCGGCCGGGCGGACCCGGTGTGCAGGTCCCCGAAGATGTCGTCCTCGATGAGCGGGATCTCGCGCCGGGCGAGCATGTCCACGAGGCGCTCCTTGTGCGCGTCGGGCATCAGGCTGCCGAGCGGGTTCGAGAAGTTCGGAACCGAGACCACGGCCGCGACGCGGTGACGCCTCAGGCCGGCCTCCAGGGCGTCGAGGCGCATCCCGTCGCGCGGATCGCTCGGGATCTCGAGCGCGCGCAGGCCGTGCGCCTCGAGCATCTGTAGGATCCCGAAGAACGTCGGCGACTCGACCGCGATGACGTCGCCCCGGCGTGCGACCGCGAGCAGGCACAGATTGAGCGCCTCGGTCGCGCCGAAGGTGACGATGAGCTCCTCGGGGGAGACGGCCAGCCCCCAGTCGAGCGCGCGCCGCGCGATCTGCCGGCGCAGCCTCACGCAGCCGCGCGGCACGTCGTACTCGGCGCCGCGGTGCTCCGCCGCGCGCATCTCGGCGGCGAGGAGCTTCCCGAGCCGGTTCGTGGGTAGGAGGCCGTACGGTGTGTACGCAGCTCCCAGCGGGACCATCGCGTCGGCGTGGCAGCCGGAGTAGACGCTCGCGACCAGCGAGCTGACCGTCACGGGAGAGCTGTCCTGCGAGGTGCGGAGCGGGCGCGGCTCGGGAAGGCTCCGACGGGAGCGGACGTAGTGTCCCGACTGCGGCCGCGCCTGGACGACGCCCGCGGCCTCGAGCTGCGCATACGCTTGCAGGACCGTGGTGACGCTCACCCGCCGTTGCCTGCTGAGGCGACGGACGGACGGAAGCCGGTCGCCGGACCGCAGCGCGCCCGACTCGATGGCGCCGCGGATCTCGTGCGCGACCTCTTCGTACAGCGTGTCCTTCGGGTCCCCCGAGTCCATGCGTGCTCTCCAGCCGTGAGGCTACCGCGGTCCGCGACCGGATGACAGGCACACGTCACCCCAGGTGCGACCAGCACAGTTGTGGGATGGGGTCGAACTGTATTCCTCACAGCTCGCGCCAGGTGCATCTGTCGCGACCGAGGCCGCGTGGGCATCCTCACGGTCGACGAGGAGGCGACGTGAACTGGAACGGACGATGGGGTGGGCGTGGGGCGCTGCGGCGCCTGCTTCGAGCTGGCGAGGGGCGCACCGAGCTCGTCCTCGAGCTCGCGCGCGACGCGACGTGGAGCGCGCGAGCGGGCGCGGCCGACGTCGAGGTGCGCTGCACCTCGGGGCTCGCGCTCGTGACGATCGAGGGCGATCCCGAGGACCACGTGCTCTGCGCGGGGGCCACTTTCGTCTCGGGCCGGCGCGGCCGCCTGGCGGTCTGGGCGCTGGAGCCCGCGCGCTTGCGCGTGACCGCGGGCACCTCCCGAGCGGAGGAGGCCCTCGAACGTGTCGAGGGGCAGACCCGGATCGCGAGAGAGCGCGGCGCCGCGCTCGGGATGGGGTCGACGGGAGCGAGGCGGTGACGCCGGGTTCAGCGCCCGGGCGAACGGGCCCGGAGCACCGCGCGCGCCGGCGCGCCATCCGCC
>Ga0318572_10000101_pt1 | contig 37251 bp, 35 predicted proteins | sample GRESIP089b5f20_FD_202528 | JGI IMG/M metagenome (GOLD analysis project Ga0318572, IMG submission 202528) | Tropical soil microbial communities from Luquillo Experimental Forest, Puerto Rico - GRE.SIPMG.089b5f20 | ecosystem: Environmental > Terrestrial > Soil > Tropical forest > Bulk soil...
TGAGATGGAGCGAGACATACTCTCTCACGCGGCTGCCTGGTTCGCCCGGGAGACGGGGGCCGTACCGCCGAAGGGTACGGATTCATGAAGGCGAACCGGGCCCGGTGGCCCATTGCCACGATGGCGCGGCTGCTGCGTGTCTCCACCAGCGGCTACTACGCGTGGTTGGCACGTGAGCCGTCGAAACAGGCATGCAGTGACGCGCAGTTGCTTTCGCGCATCCGTACACTGCACGCGAGTTCGCGCGGCACCTATGGTGCGCCACGCATCCATTTCCAGCTTGGACGCGAGGGCATGCATGTCGGACGCAAGCGCGTAGCGCGTCTGATGCGCCTGGCCGGTCTATGCGGCGCAAGCCGTCGGCACTGGAAGCAGACCACACGAGCTCGCGCGAGGGCAAGGCGCGCACCTGATCTCGTACGCCGTCACTTCAGTGCCGACGGGCCTAACGTGCTGTGGGTGGCAGACGCCACCTACATTCCAACGAGCGAGGGATTCCTGTACTTGGCAGTGGTGCTCGATGTATTCAGTCGTCGTGTCGTGGGCTGGGCGATGTCCAACCATCTGTACACGGAGCTGATGCTCAGGGCGCTCGATATGGCGCTCGCGCAGCGCCGGCCCGAGCATGTGATTCATCATTCGGACCAGGGGTGTCAATACACGTCCATTGCCTTCGGGCGGCGCTGTCGCGAAGCACGCGTGCAACCGTCGATGGGCATGGCCGGCGACGCCTACGACAACGCCATGTGCGAATCATTCTTCGGCACGCTCGAAGCGGAGTTGCTGTCGCGAGAACACTTCGCGACCCACGAACAGGCGCGACGTCGTCTCTTCTGGTTCCTCGAGGGCTGGTACAACGTGCGCCGCTTACATAGCAGCATCGGCTACTGTTCGCCGCTCGAATTCGAAGAGGCGCACATAGAAAAACAAGCCGCTCCGGAGTGCAGGTTGCCCACCGTCGGGCGGCATCATGGTCGTGACAGGCGACCCGCCGCCCGCCCGTGGACAACCTGCGATTCATCGATCAATGGAGGCTAAACCGCACATCGATCGCAACTGCAAATCAGTCCGTTGAAGCGGGTCAATCTCAGATAACCCAATGGCAACACAAAAAGACGGGCGCGTGCGCGCCATGGAAAATGAAGTCAAGGTTTTGAGAACGCTGCACAGGCTGGGCTGGGCGCGTTCTCAAGACATTGCCGCAACCGTTTGGACGCGGTGGGAGCGGCGGCCCGCAGGCGAGCCGGATTTCACGCCAGTGAAGTCGGGCGCTTCGGCGTTGCGTATGGCGCAGCGGACATTGAAACGCTTGCTCGCGGCTCGGCAGGTGCTGCGTGGCCAGGCAATGAATGGCAGCGTGATTTACTCGCTGGCCGAAGGCGGCGTGCGTCGCTTGCGAGAACTCGGCGTGCCTGCCGAGACGGGTAAAGACCTGGTACGCCAATTCAGCGCGGCGCAGTTCATGCATCGCAGTGTTGGGAACCAGCTCGCTGTGAGCGGTATCACGGCGGGTTTTCGTGTCACTACTGAACACGAGGTCGCGCGGGGCCGTTGGTTCGGGGGCGTGGATGGCGTCGCTGGGAAAAAGCCCGATGTTTTGTTCAACGACGGGCGGTGTATCTGGTGGATGGAGACTGAGAAGAGTCGTCGCAATGCTCGAGACTATCAGCGTCTGCTGGTCTGGCTCACGGTGGTCAGGGACGATGCGATGCGTCCGTCAGGCTCCGCATTGCTGCCAGACGGTTTGGCGTGGGCGAAGGTCGTGTTTGTGTGTGCGCCGGCGTTTCAGGTGAAGCTGTGCCGCGACCAGTTCCTCGGCTTCCAGCGTAACGTCATCGGTAGCCAGGGTGAACTTGACCTTGTGCGCCATTATGCCAAGGCCAATTGGGATAGTTAGAAAAGCCGTCGCGACCGTGATTGGATCTGAGCCACTCGAGCCCCTATCGCGCAGCTGGCGCGCACACCTTTCATGGACATGAGGATCGGTGTCGAGATCTTGTGATACCGACTGCGCCAGTATCCAGGCGGTCGAGCCTACATCTGTTGCGTCATTGGCTCTCGACGCCAGCCACGCTTGCGACCCCGGGATCGTTGGATCACATTGCTTTCCCATGTCCTCCCACATCTCGTCAAGGAAACCGTTTGGGACGATTGCTTCAGTCGTGTCATCGGGGCCGTTTGCGCCGAGTTTGCCCGGTCCGGTATTCACGGGACGCATGCAGCGCCACGCGACAGCGAATACTACGGTGGAGAGCAGGACAAGAATTGCTTGAGCGATACTCATTTCCCTGACTCCTTCATCGGTACCGATCGCGAGCGCTCCAAATCGCAGCTCGGTCAACACCTGGAACCACTGCTTCGCACTTTGCATGCCATACATGGAAGCCGAAGACTTTCTTGAAAAGGCGTTCGATACAGGCTTTGAGGATCATGCCATTTTTGTATTCCACGCTGAAGCGCTTGTCCTTGCCCAGGATTCCAATTAATTTCACTGTCGGCATCTTCATCTGTTCTTCTGTTGTCGGGTATTTGAGTTGAACACCGACTAACCATACCTGAAGTAAATCGGGGCGCGTTTCGCAGATCGTCTCGCTTGATGCTTCTGCCAGTGCCGCAGGTGTTTCACCGATTTCATCCTCGAGGATGTCTTCAATGCGCAAACCGCAGGCGATCAACATCCGACGTCGTGCATCGGGATTCGACGCGAGGTGATTCATGAATGCTTTGATTTCGTGATGCTCGAATTTCGCTGCTTGCATGATTTGTACTCCTATTAGATAGGTTGTCGTACAACGTCGGTTGTTGAGTATTTACCCTAACTTCGCTGCCAGATTTTCCGCGGCGAGATGGGTATATCGCCGCAGCATTGTCAAATTCTTATGTCCGGTGATCGATGCGACTTCCATTGGGTTAAGGCCCCGCTCGAACAGGCGGGATGCGGCTTCGTGGCGCAGGTCGTGCCAGCGGAGGTCAGTTATACCCAGCTCTTTAAGCGTGCGCTTCCACACGCAGACGACAGCGTTTTGGGTGGTTTGGAAGACCGGCCCCCGAGCTGCCGGCGGAATGGAGCGCAACGTTTCGACGGCCTTGCTTGAGAGGGGGATCGCCGCTGGGACAACTTTGTTGCCGACTCCGCGGTGTTCGCCGGGGATGATGACGACGCGACGGTCTAAATGCACCCATTCCCACTGGAGCTTGAACAGCATCCCCTGGCGAAGTGAGGTCTCGATCGCGAGATCGAACGCCGGGCGAACCCAGCTGTTATCGCTCGCCGAGAGCGCTTCTGCGATCAGTTCATACTCCCCGGTGCGCAGGCGACGATCGCGCTCACGCGATCCAGACGGCTTGCGGATGTCCTTGAGGGGATTTAGGAGGCCCGACATGCCCCATTCCTTGCGGGCGATCTCGAACAGGTGTGAAACGAGGGCAAGCTCAAGACGAATCGTGTTCTCGGCACGTCCGGCAGCGCGGCGCTCGTCACGGTATTGGGCGAAGTGGGCGCCCTTAAGGTTGGCCAGCGCGAAATGTCGAAGAGGTTGACGGAGCCAATGATTGATCCGGTAGCGCTCCTGCCGCGGGTGACGTTTGTGGGACGCGACGCTTGTCCAGTACCGCTCGAGCGCCTGCGCGAGGGTGGTGCGCTCGGCTTCGACTCGCGAGACGAACCGCCCCTGATCCATCTCGGATTCAGTGGCGCGTGCCCAAGCCTCGGCTTCGGCCTTGGTATCGAAGGTGTGAAACTGGGGTGGGAACCCCTTGCGGACAATCTGGGCTCGCCAGTATTTCCCGCGCTTGGTAATGCTTGCCATTGTGAGCCTCGGAATCGTTGATCCGGGGCCGAGTTTCGAGCTATGGCAAAACTATGGCAAACCCCAACATTGAGCGACTTTAGAACGTAAAAAGGGCCTGCACTTTCGTGCAAGCCCTTGAATTCGCTGGTGGGGCGTGAGTGACTCGAACACTCGACCTACGGATTAAGAGTCAAACCAAGCGCCTTGTAGGTTACAGGTAATCGCTTGATTTTACAAGGGAAAGCATGACTGCGGGCTCGTGCAGATAACTCGCCGTCACCTGAGCGTTCCGGCAAATTTCCGGCAGCGCTCAGCAGAAAAACGGCCGTCTGCCCGTACGAACTTAGCTGTTAGCAGAATCGGGAACGTGCGCAATTGCTAACATGCTTCGCGGATCAAAAACGCTGTTCACTACTTCAGGCCGTCGTGAGGTTGGCGTAGCTATCGAATTGAGGATTCGTGTTGTCCCCGCTGAAAAGCTCGATTGCGCAGGGACTTATATGACAATCCCGTTAAAGTCGCGTGCGTTATCCGAATGTCAGAGCGCTCTAATGCTTGCCAGTCGCCAACTGCGGCATGAAAAATTCGCGTATCCAGCGATGCAGCGGAGAACCTCGAGAAGCAATCATTTCGTCATTGGTTTGTGATTTTGAGTTTTTCTTGAAATGAAATTCCATTACTTCAGAGCGAGTCCAATGATATTCGGTATCGACGATTTTATTAAATTGGTCAGTATCGCTCTGATAAAGAGAAATCATATTCGAACACAGTGTGTGAATTTCATTTTCCTGCTCGATTCCAAAATCAGATCGACAAAACAAAGGGTGTCCTTTATCCCACAAAATACCCCACTGCCACCAATAAAGAAAATATTCAGGGCCGTGATCGATAAAGTCATCAGTTAACTGCGCAAAGGTTGGCCAACCGTCCTCGTAAATGAGTTCGAGTTCCCAGGAGTCGTGCATACGTAGATTGAATGCCTCATCGGGTGCAGAGATTACACATCCACTGGGCTTATGCCGAACGACGACTTTGTGGGAACGGCGGCCAAGGAACGCCGCGACGTGGTCTTCAAGTCTCTGTACGGACCCAGCCTGCGGAGCGCGTGCTCTAGCGTCGAGCGATGGCCGTGTGTAGCGGAGGAATCTGTCGAGCGTCAGGCCAGGAATCGTCTCCACATCCGTGGAATCTACATTGCCGATTAGGAGGAGTTCTTCCATCAACGCCTTCGTAAAATCGAACAATGCTGGTCTGAGGCGACGCCCTTTCGATAACGAATAATTTGGCATATCGCTTCCTATCGGAGTGCGTTGATCTGTCGTTGATCTGTCGTTGATCTATCGTTGATCTATCGTTGATCTATCGTTTAGATATACGAAAAAAACTGACGTGTAGAAATATTAGTCTAGATCATATTCTAGATGCCGACATAACCACAAGTGACCTGAGGTTTTGTATGGCGAAGACAGATAGAGAGTTTAGGGAGTTGTTCGCTGCGATGGCTCCGCAAGCGCTCATCAACAGAGATGAATTGGCCGCGCTTTTGGCGACGACCACAGGCGCGGTCACTCAAATGGCCTATCGCGGAGAACTACCACCTACTGCGTTTCCGGCTAAGCGACGTGCCTGCTGGTTTGTCGGTGACATTCGTCAGTGGCTCGACGACGCAGCAGCAGGGAGACGAAAGGGGGGTGTTTGGGCGCGGGAGATTCGGCAGGAACCGCGAATCGGTCGTCCGAGACTGCCTGCCAACGGCGCGGCTTGAAAGGAGGACGGTTCATGAGTCGAGATATAGCCGAACGTCCCGTTCATGGTGAGCTGGTGAAGGCGGACACGATGTGGTTTCACGTCTTTCGCTCGATGGTCGATAGCGGCGATCTCGCGCGGATGAAGGGTTCGTCGCTCAAGGTCTACTTGATCATCAAAGCGCACGTGAATTTGCATACCGGTGTTGGCGGCCCCGGCATCGAGACGATTTCTGCGAAGGCGGATTTGTCGATCGCTCAGGTCAAGCGCGCTGTGGCTGAGCTCCAATCCTTGGGGTACATCGCCAAGTCCCGGCGCGGTCGCGCAAACGAATACCGTGTTCGCGAGACCATCCAAATCCGTGATCAAGTGGGGAAGCCGACCGGAGTTGCGTCGTGGGACTACGTACCTGCCGCCGTGCGAGATACCGTTTCGGACCTCAATGGCGTCCTCAATTCGCAGGACATTCGGAGTGCTCGAATCGTCCAAATCGAGCGCTTGCAAGTCAATATCAATCAGATGGGCGCTGGAAGCATGGTCGTCAATGTGCAGGATGCCCTCGCGCAGATACCCACGGGCCTGCGGGAGAAGCTGTCGGACTTGCTTCAGCGAGCTGGTGTCGTGGAGACACGAAGTTATACACAGCGCACGGATGACACGGATCACCGATGAGCTGTCTGGTAGGGGAATACGGCTCGTCGCTGATACCAATGACTCGGCATTAGGGCTCGTGAGCGAGCCCCTAAAGAGAAGAGACGTTTACTTAGAGATTGTTTTTGCACGCCAGCAGTCCGTCGGGCGAGCACCTGTTCGTGAGGACGTTGCGGTTCACCCTATTCACGGTCGGTCACGCAGAATGGACAAAGAGGTCGCTAGATCATGACGAATCACAGCAACAGTGTACTTAGCGTGCAACTCGGTTCGCTCAAGCAAGATTGGGTTAGCTATTGTCGTTCGCGTGGGATCTCACCGAGCGACGCAACAAGGCAAGTCATTCGAAAACTGATTGAGCGCGAGCCTCTTGCCGCGGCCACGCCGCACATCGACTTGCAGAGTACGTCCCGTGCGAAGGCTCGTATAGAGATCCGTGTCACTCTGGCGGAGCATCGGGCAGTTGCGGCGATAGCCACTGCAGAAGGCTTCTCCGTGAATTCATGGATTGTCGCTCTCATTCGAGCTCGACTGTCCGGCTCGCCACAGCTTGGACAGGGAGAGCTAGAGCAATTGGCATTGTCGAACAGCCGACTTCTCGCGATAGGCCGCAACCTCAATCAGATTGCGCGCGTACTGAACGCCGCCCCGATCGAGCTTGCACGTGTTCGACCTGAGGCCATCGAGTCTCTTGAGAAGGAGATCAGCTCTCACACAGCCGCCGTGGCGATGCTCATCCAATCGAACGTTAAACGCTGGTCCCGCTAATCTGGGAGGTTTTGCATGAAATCGAAGCTGCATTACAACTGGTTTGACTTGAAAGTGCTCGTCCCTAGAAAGACAGCGCCTGCTACGCATAAGGTCACGCTCCACCGCAAACCTGGTCCCGTTCCTACGCTGTTGCTTCGCGCAAATCGGTATCGAGGCTTCGCGCTGTATGTGATGAGATCTTCCGGCTCGATACCGGTATTTCGAGATGGCTCGGCTGTCTGGTTCAAGTCTGTCAGCGCTTGCGCTGACGCGTTGTTGGACTTGGACGTTGACCTGGATTTCGAGCACATTCTCTTGGACCTTGGTGTGTGGGATTGCCACGAGATACCGAAGCGGCACGATGAGCCTCGCGCTGCGAGGACTCAAATCAGTCTTGCAAGAGAGCGCCTTCGGCACTTGCGCCCCCAGGGCGCTCAACAGGGAGGTCGGTCATGATCTCCTTCTGGATTCTCGTTTTTCTGGTTTCGAGCATCCTGTTCTATGTCCATTGTCTTGACTGGAGCTTTCTAGTAAGACATCGCCAGTTGCTCGGCTACTTTGTCCATACGCCATCCTACTTTGTCGGCGATCTCGCGTCGATGCTGGCGTACATCGCGCTGCTGGTGTTGGGAGCGCGACAACTTCTCGGCTTTGCTCATAACGATGGTCTGTACGTAATTGCAGCGCTCTTTGTGACGCTTGTCGTTGGACACCGGCGCGCGAACGCAGCTCTCCGCGCCAGCGTGGAGGATATCCAATGAAGATGCTGCTCGTCTGTATCGCGATTGCCGCTCTCGCCGCTTGCCAGAAAGACGGCAACGAATCCAGCAAAACGCGAGCGCAAGACAACCTTGCGCCGGTACCTGCGAGTCAATTTGGATGGAATAAACAGGGAGCTCGATGATGGCGCAAGGATTATGGCAATTCTTGTCTGGATCAATCGACAACGCGCTTTCGACGTTTGTGACGAGTGTCTCATCGTCAATAGCCAGCGCGATCACACCGGCTGTGACAGCAGGTGTAACGATCTGGATTCTCATGTATGGGTGGGCCGTAATGCGCGGCGAAGTACACGAACCTGTGCATCAGTTTACCGTGCGAGCGTTCAAGATATCCGCGATACTCGCGGTCGCATTAAGCTCTGGGGCTTATCAAGCCTACGTAGTCGAGTTTGTGAATGGCTTGGCAACGGGACTTGTGCAGACAGTCATGCCCGGCACGGATAGCAATATGTTTTCCGCGATCGATCAACTGGATGCAAGGGCGTTTGCACTGACGCAGATGTTGTGGGAGCGAGGTACCGACCTCATGCCGTGGGGAGGAATCGCGGATCTCATTTCGGCGTTGATTGTCGGAGTATCAGCGGCGCTCGCCGAACTGGTCATGTCCGGTTTGCTGCTTCTTGCAAAGGTTGCGCTGTCCTTCATGTTGGCCGTGGGCCCCTTGTTTCTTGCTTGCTTCGCTTTCGGGCCAACGAAGCGATTTGCGGAAGGGTGGATCTCGAAAATTGCGAACTACAGCGTGTTGATCTTTTTCTTGGCGGCAGCGGCGGGAATTTGTTTGTCGATCTACGAAACTTTCGTCAACAGGTTTCTGGCGGACTCAGCGATCAACAATCCGCTGGGAGATGCGTTCAGCTTGCTGGCTCTGGCAGGAGCAATCAATGTGCTGATCATTCAGCTCCCGGGTGTCGCGGCCGGTATAACTGGCGGTGCAGCGATATCCGGTGCGGCCGCAATGGCCATTGGTGCATTCCTCGGTCGCTTTTCGGGCGGAGGGATCGGCGGCGAACAGAGTCAGCCATTTATGAAAACTGAGAAGGTGGGCGGCTCGATATCGGGAGGGGCAGGAGGAAAGGGAGGTCGTCCGGCTGACAGTGGGACTGGTCGAATGCCCGCATATCAGCGCGCCACACATGAACGTCTGCTGGGACGCGTGCGCTGATGTTGGCGTAGCAACTAGCTGAGACCTCCCCGTGTGATCGATCGAGGTGCAACGTGGCGCAGCCTAAAATCTACATCGACGGAATCTTGCAAACTTGGGGCGACGAGCTTTATGGTGTCGTCCAACACCCGGCAAGACCACGAAAAGCCAGCACGGGCCTAATGCTGCCGCCCCGGCGCCCATCACAGCGCAGAGGCTCAAGCTCGGTAGGTGTCGCAAGAGTTCGGCAGGTGCTGAAGGCGACAACAAAGAGGGTGCCCGAGGTTGTGGTCAAGATCAGCGGCGGAGGCAAGGGCATGAAGGCCATCCGAGCCCATCTTGACTACATATCTCGGAATGGCGATGTCGTCCTCGAAAATCAAGATGGAGACGAGCTCTCAGGTCGCGAAGACATGCGTTACCTCAAGAGTGAGTTGCAGCATGGAGGCTTTGGCGTTCCAGAGAATAGCGGTATCCGCGAAGCCTTCAATATCGTGTTCTCGATGCCCCCCGGTACCGATCGTGCGGCCGTTCATGATTCCGTTCGTGCGTTCGCCGCAGATGAGTTCGGGAGCGATTTTCGGTACGTCTTTGCGAGCCATACAGATGAGGCGCATCCTCACGTGCATCTATGCGTCATAGCCCGATCGAACGATGGGACAAGGCTTAATCCTCGAAAGGCGGACTTGCAGCATTGGCGTGAGTCGTTCGCCGGGCATCTGCGGGAGCGCGGTATCGAAGCAAATGCAACACGGCGACAGGCGCGCGGAGTGAATAAAGCGCCGGTTTCTCTAGCTGTGACCCACATGCAAAGGAAGGGCGGCGTGGCACCAGGACGTCCACGCAACTCGACGCGCGATGAGCCACACAAGAGGCCCATGGAGATAGACCAAAAGGTACTTCGCGCCTACGGTACGATTGCACGTGCATTGGCTGAATCTGCCGAAGTTGATGATCGAGTGTTGGCCGTTGAGATCGTGAGTCTGGTGAGGGCGATGCCAATTGCTCAAGGTACCGATCGACCTCAAGTGCCGGATCGCTGGGGTAAGCCGACGGTGCGTAACGTTGACAACCGACTATCGGCGAAACGAGGTCGCGAGGGCGGCTCTGATGAACCAATAAGGTAGGTGGTTCGTTTGAAAAATTGCGACAGCGCAAGAAATTTGCGCTGTCGCAATTTTGCGGCCGACAGTTTCCCGGTAGTTGTTCAGCGCATCTGTGCAGCATGTTCGAGCCGCCATGAGTGCCCGTCAAACGTTGCGACAAATCCATCTCCATTGTGGATAGGATCCTGCTGATCGATCGCTCGGAACGCACGCATGGCAGTCGCATTGTCGACGCAAGTGCCGGGGGCGATCAGCCATCTCATCGCTTGGAAAAACTGTCCATGGCCGAACATCACCACGGTGACGTCTGACGAGCCGTGAAGCGTCGCGAGGCGCTTCAAAGCAGCTTGCGCGCGTTCAACGAAAGCGGTGAATGATTCTGCTCCAAGCCCGTCCACGAGCGTCGGATCGCATATATCCCAATACGCCTTAACCCATGGACGACGCTGCGCGGCCGACGTGCCTGCGCACTTGGCGGGTGCGAGATACGTAAACTCCTGAATCGGCCAAGTCTCGTGTGGTGTATGAGGGAATCGTCGCAGCGTGGGCGTTGCCGTTCGCTTAGCGCGGTCGAAGGGGGAGCAAATTATGAGATTAGGGGCGCTGGTAAAGCGCCGGCTGATGGCGAAGGCTTGCTGCTCCCCTTGTTCGGTAAGCGGGATGGACGCGGGGTCGTCAGTGGCGCTGCCAGCGTTAGCGGCGCTTTCACCGTGACGAAAGCATGCTACTCGGAGGACGGGCGTTTGGGCGGACATTTGAGGTGGCACGAAGTCAGGGTGTTGTTCGGCGGTAGTTCTTCAGCGCATGGAGGCTAACGCAGTTTCCGCGCTGCCGCATCCGGGTATCTGCATCGCACGAATAGTCGTTCTTGGCCGGTCTCCTTGATTCCCGCACGAGGCCTGCGCGCAGGGCGCGTTTTTCGTTCTCTCTGAGAGCATCAAGATGGTGGCTTGCAGGGCAAGCCACCACGTGTACCTACCAGGCGAAAAATTGCGACGGCGCAAGAAAAACGATCGGTTTGGTTCTAAGGCAGGATAGGCATTCGCCGGTATACTTCATATCCGCAACCTGCTAGCGGGCGGCGGTATAGTCGAGAGATTTTGGGGAAGTAAGCCTGTGACGCTACCTAGACCGGCGCTTAATGCGGAATGGGTCATGCTCGCTTTGGGCAGGCGAGTAGGGGGCGTACCGTTGTGCGGGCCGCAAAGACGAGGTGCATCCGAACCGTGTGGCAGGTGGTGATACCACAGAGAGAAAGGGGTTCGAGGGTGACATGAGCTTCGCGTCCCCGCCGGAAATCCAAAACTAGAAAGACAGAGAGGAAGCCGTTGACGACACTGCAGCTTTTGACACCTTACCAATGTCAGTATGTGGCATGGCTGTTGACGCGGCGTGCAGCCGGTGACTCGGTAGAGTCGCTAGCATCCACACTGGTTGATTCACAGGTGGATCTCAATCCGCACCAGGTGGATGCAGCTCTTTTTGCCTGTCGCAATCCTTTGTCTCGCGGCGTCATCCTCGCCGACGAGGTTGGGCTAGGGAAGACCATCGAAGCAGGTCTGGTGATATCGCAGCGCTGGGCCGAACGGCGGCGCAAGATTCTAATTGTCGTACCCGCAAATTTGCGGAAGCAGTGGCATCAAGAATTGCAAGACAAATTCGGCTTACAGGCTCAAATCCTAGAAGCGAAGATCTACAACTTGCTTCGTAAGCAGGGGAGGCGAAACCCCTTCTTGGACGACTGTGGCCCAGTCGTCTGTTCTTATCAGTTCGCGAAAGCAAAGGCCGCCGACATTAAAGAGATCGGTTGGGACTTGGTTGTGTTTGATGAAGCACATCGCCTACGCAACGTCTACAAAACGAGCAATGTAATTGCCAAGACGCTAAAAGATGCATTCGAACATGTGTCGTCCAAGGTGCTGCTGACAGCTACTCCACTGCAAAACTCCCTACTGGAATTGTATGGGTTGGTCAGCGTCATTGATGACCGTGTATTTGGCGACCTTGATAGTTTTCGCAATCAATTCACTGGCAGTAGCAGAGGGCACGGATTCGATGCGTTGCGAGAACGATTGTTGGCTATATGTAAGCGAACACTTCGCAAACAAGTCCAGCCATACGTGTCCTATACGGCACGCAAGGCAATCGTACAAGAGTTCACGCCATCTAGCGAAGAGCAAGAGTTATCGAAACTGGTTGCGGAATACCTCCGTCGCCCGAATCTGAAAGCGTTACCGGATGGCCAACGTCAATTGATTTCGTTAGTGCTGTGGAAGCTGCTGGCATCTAGCACTCATGCGATCGCCGGTGCGCTAAGCACTATGAGCGACCGCTTGCAAGGCACGCTGAATCAAGCGCCGGTTCCAGATTTAGCCGAGGAATTCGATCGAGACTACGAAGCGCTAGACGAATTGGCCGATGAAGGAGGTGGTGCTGATGAGGTGGATGCTTCCGAGAAGCGCTCTGCGCTATCGCGCGAAGAGCGCGACGCGCTCTCTTCCGAGATCGACGAGCTTCGGCACTTTCAGGAGCTCGCGAGCAACATTCGTGACAATGCAAAGGGTACGGCGCTCCTGCTAGCCCTTGACAAGGCATTTGCGGAGCTGGATCGATTGGGTGCGTCGAAGAAGGCCATCATTTTCACTGAGTCGAAACGCACCCAGCAATATTTACTCGAACTGCTTTCTAAAACGCCATATGGTAGTGGAATTGTACTGTTCAATGGGACAAACAGTGATCCCGCCGCGAACAGGATTTATAAGGATTGGCTGAAGCAACACGAGGGCACAGATCGCATTACCGGCTCGAAGGCCTCCGACACGCGTGCGGCTTTAGTCGAACATTTTGCCGAACGCGGCACGGTAATGATTGCGACGGAGGCTGGTGCCGAAGGTATCAATCTTCAGTTTTGCTCCTTGGTCATCAATTACGATTTGCCGTGGAATCCACAGCGCATTGAGCAACGCATTGGCCGTTGCCATCGATATGGACAAAAGCACGACGTAGTTGTGGTTAATTTCGTTAACCTGAGCAACGAAGCCGATGCTCGCGTGTACCAACTGTTAGCGCAGAAATTCCAGCTTTTCGAGGGAGTGTTCGGAGCAAGTGACGAAGTGCTGGGGGCGATAGGTTCCGGTGTGGATTTCGAACGCAGGATTGCCGAGATCTATCAAAACTGCCGCGAACCTGCGCAGATCAGAGCTGGCTTCGAACAGCTTCAACTCGACCTATCCGGCGAGATCAACGAAGCGATGGTCAGGACGCGCCAAGTGCTGTTGGAAAACTTCGACGAGCAGGTGCAGGAAAAGCTACGGGTGCACGCCGAAGACAGTAAGAAAGCCCGCAGTCGTTATGAGCGGATGCTCATGGAGCTGACCCGTACGGAACTTGATGGATTTGCCAGTTTCGATGATCTAGGGTTCACGCTCCATAGTGTTCCCAATGGTGTCTATGCAGCCAATGTGGAGCCCGGGCGCTATGAGCTACCGCGTCGCACGGGCGAGGCTCACCTATATCGCATCGCGCATCCACTCGCGGGTTGGCTTATAGAGCAGGCCAAAAATCGAACGCTCGCCGGCGCGAAGCTCCTGTTCGACTACCAAGGATATGGGCAGAAGGTGAGCACGCTGGAGCGATTTCGTGGCCAGACGGGTTGGCTCACGGTAAAGCTTATAGAAGTAGTTGCTTTGGGCGAGGCAGAGCAGCACCTGTTGGTGGCTGCCGTCACGTCCGATGGCAATGCGCTAATAGAAGAAGACCCTGAAAAGCTTCTGCGCCTTCCTGCGACGTATACACCGGGAGCTTCAATCCCCGACCACACTACACTGTTGACCGATTTGGAGGCCCGTAAAATCGAAGTGCTGCGTCAGATTAGTCAGCGGCACCTTGGCTATTTCGAGCAAGAAGTAAAAAAACTTGATGCATGGGCCGACGACTTGAAGCTCGGTCTTGAGCAGGAAATCAAGGAAATAGATCGCCAGATCAAAGAGGTGCGTAGCACAGCTGCGATCGCGCCAACGCTAACGGAAAAGCTCTCGTGGCAGAAGAGTCAGCGGGAGCTCGAAACAAAGCGCAGCAAACTTCGCCGCGATCTTTTTGTTCGTCAGGATGAAGTCGAAGAAAAGAGAAGTTCGCTTATCGGTGAACTGGAGCACCAACTCCAGAATCAAGTTCAAGAACGTACATTATTTACCGTGGAATGGGGAATGAAGTGATGGCGACTAAAAGGGATTTGGCACGGGGTTCACTCTGGAGGCAATGGGACTTGCATGTGCATACGCCTGCTTCGTTCCATTGGTCCGGGCAAAAATTTGAAGGCGATTTTTCATCTGATCGAAACAAGAACTTGGTCGACGAGATGATAAAAGCTATGAACGAAGCCGAGCCTGCAGTCTTTGCCATCATGGATTACTGGACCTTTGATGGCTGGATAGCTCTGCAGAGACGATTGAAGGAGCCTGGTGCACCGACGTTGACGAAAACGGTATTCCCGGGAATCGAACTTCGACTTGCTGCTCCGATGAAGGGGCGCTTAAACGCACATGTTCTCTTCTCTGACGAGATTGAAGAGCAGGCATTGCTTGACTTCAAGTCGGCATTGCGAGTTGAGCTCGTTAGTAGGCCCTTATCCAATCCGGCGCTCATCGCGCTTGCGCGGCAAATTGGAGAAGACAAGCTCAAGGTCCACGGATTCACCAAAGCTGAAGTGATGGAGTTCGAAGAAAAGGCCCTGCTAGCGGGGGCTGTGGTAGCTGAAATCAATCCAGATTCTTATAGAGAAGCGATAGCTAAAGTTCCTAACGGCTGCGCGATAGGGTTTATGCCGTGGGACACAAATGACGGTCTGGCCGAAATTAAATGGCAAGACCACTATGCGTACGCTATGGGCTTGTTCGAGGGATCTCCGATTTTTGAAACCCGAGACGATGCGGATTTACGAGCTGCATTTGTCGGAGAGCAGACGCCCGGAAACACAAAGTTCTTTAAAAATTTCCAGGCCGGGTTGAAGAACGTCCCCCGTTTAGCGGTATCCGGTAGTGATGCGCATTGTTTTGTGGGTACGCCTGGAGATAACAATAGGCGTGGGTATGGTGATTTCCCATCGGGAAAGAAGACATGGATCAAAGCCGACCCATCGTTCCAGGGGTTGAAGCAGGCAATCTTTGAGCCAGCGAAGCGCTCGTTCATTGGTGGTAAGCCCCACAAACTGCATGAAGTGGAAACGAATAAAACCTACTTTATTGAGTCGGTCGAAGTATCCAAGACAGGGACTAAAGCTGATGTTGGAAAGTGGTTTGATAACTGCGACATTCCACTGAACCCGGATCTTGTCGCCATCATCGGCAATAAGGGCAGCGGCAAAAGCGCGTTAGCTGACGTCATAGCAACCCTCGGCAATTCCAAGCAGTCAAGGCATTTCAGTTTCCTCAAGAGAGAGCGCTTTCTTGGGAAATCTGGTGAACCGGCTCGTCACTTCACTGGGACGCTAACTTGGTGCGATGAAAGTACTGAGGCGCGGCCACTCAATGAGCTTCCTTCTGAAGAGAAGGCGGAGTTGGTTCGCTACATTCCGCAGGGCTACTTTGAGGAGCTTTGCAATGAACACGTTTCTGGAAAATCGAATTCATTTGAGAGGGAGCTCAGGGCAGTCATTTTTTCGCACACAAGCGAGGATATGAGACTGGGCGCACTTGACTTTGACCAATTGACGGAGCAACAGGAACAGTCGCTGCGGAACCGGTTGGGCGAATATCGCAAGGAGTTGGCATCCACTGATGCATCGATCGTCCGTATCGAAGAGCAGCTACAGCCCATCGAGTCGGAGAAGTTGACTGATCTGCTTTTGGTGAAAACGAAGCAGATTGAAGAGCATGAAAAATTGAAGCCTGCTGAGGTCGCGCCACCGACAGCTGTGATGGATCCGGAGCAAAAGCAGGCTGCCGAACAATTGGCTGTGACGAGCCAGAAGATTGAATCTCATAACAGGCGCACCCAGGAAATCGCTAGCGAAAACACCGAACTTGCCAAGCAGCAAAAAGCCATCGCAAATATTCGTGAGCAATTAAGGTTGCTCCAGCGTGCGTTCGAGCAAGCTCAGCAAAATGTCGCTGACGATCTGAAATTGCTTGGAGTCTCATGGTCTGATCTTGCTACGGTTGAAATCAGCGGAGTAGCTCTCGATACGAAACTAGTCGCAATCGACGCGAAGCAGAGCGCCCTGAAGGTTGAATCAGAAGGTCTGGCTACAGAGTTGGCTTCCTACATTGGGAGCCAGAAAGGATTTACGGAAAAATTGAACGAGCCTCAGCGACAGTTTGAGGTATACCAGCGCCAACTTGCAGAATGGAGCAAAAAGCTCGGTGAGTTGACGGGGTCGTCTATCGAGCCCGAAACGAAAATCGGCCTAGAGACCCGCATAGAGCAGATCAAAGTTTTGCCGCAACAGCTCAAAGAGTTGGAGGCGAAAAGATTGGAATTATCTGGCGAAATTTTTGATACGCTGGATACTCAGCGGAAAGCTCGAGAAAGACTTTTTAAGCCCGTGCAAGATTTGATTCAGAAGAACAGCTTGATACGTGAGGACTACAGGTTGCAGTTTCAGGCAACCCTTGCTGCTTCGGCAGAGGCGATCGCGGATCAACTATTTGCTTTGATTAAGCAAACTTGGGGCGATTTCCGTGGTCAGGACGAAGCCCTGTCGACAATTAAGAAATTGTTCGACAATCATGATCTAAACACGAAGGACGGCGTGCTTGCCTTCGTTGCCGCATTGCACGAGAAGGTATTGCAGGCGGCCAAGGCTTCTGGTTCCGAAGCTGGTATTTTCAATTTATTGAAAAAAGGACAATCTGCGGCTTCTGTCTATGATTTGATTTTTGGTTTGAATTTTCTCGAACCAAGATATTCGCTGCTGTTCCAAGACGCGCAGATTGAACAACTTTCGCCCGGACAACGAGGGGCGTTGCTCCTAATTTTTTATTTGCTGGTGGATAAAGGAAGAACGCCCATCATTCTGGATCAACCAGAAGAAAACTTAGATAATGAGACGGTGTTTCGTCTTTTGGTGCCAGTTCTTGCGGAAGCGAAGAAGCAGCGCCAGATTATTATGGTTACGCATAATCCGAACTTGGCCGTGGTTTGTGATGCCGAGCAGATTATTTATGCAAAATTTGATCGCTCTACAGAATCGTCGATTAATTACGAATCAGGTGCAATCGAAAACACCGTATTGAATGGAATCGTCGTGACCGTACTAGAGGGAACGATGCCCGCATTTGCGAATAGGTCCGGGAAGTATCACTGATGAGCAGTATCAAGCAAAAGCTCGAACTCACTTGGGTCGGGAAAGGCAAGCGCTCGAAATTGGAGCCTCGTATTCTGTTGGAAGATTCGGAGAGGTCGTATCACGCGAAACACCGAGTATCTGAATCGGACGTTTTTGATAATCGATTGATATTTGGCGATAACCTTCTGGCGTTGAAGGCCTTGGAGCAGGAGTTCACCGGGAAGGTGAAGTGCGTCTTCATTGATCCTCCATACAACACGGGGAGCGCGTTCACATATTACGACGACGGCTTGGAGCACTCGATCTGGCTCGGGCTAATGCGGGACAGATTGGAGCTTATCAGGAATTTGCTTTCCGAGGATGGCTCCGTGTGGATCACAATTGATGATAATGAAGGTCATTATCTTAAGGTGTTGTGCGATGAAATATTTGGGCGTGCGAACTTTGTTTCCACAGTGATTTGGCAAAAGAAGTATGCGCCGAAATCTGATTCAAAATATTTCTCGAATTCTCATGATTTTTTGCTCGTTTTCGCAAAAGATTTGACGAAGTTTAATTTGGGGAGATTGCCGAAGACGGAAAAACAAACGGGCCGATATACGAATAGAGACGATGACCCTCGCGGCCCTTGGAAGGCTAGTGACGTGTTGCGCAACGAAGCACGTGATTACGCTATCTTTCCAGTCACCTTGCCGTCTGGCAGGGATGTTTATCCGCCATCTGGCACCAGCTGGCGCTATACGAAAGAGAAGTTTGCGGAGTTGATAGCAGATAACCGCATCTGGTTTGGCGTAGATGGCAACGCACGTCCTGCATACAAGCGGTTCTTGTCGGAGGTTACTGACACGATCCCAAGCGTTACTATCTGGCCCTATGACGAAGTTGGACACAACGATGAGTCAAAGAAAGAGATGCGGGCGTTGTTTAGCGAAGCCCTCTTTGATACTCCAAAGCCGGAGCGACTTTTAGAGCGCGTCTTGACGCTTGCAACTAAACCGGGAGACGTTGTCCTTGATTCATTTGCTGGCTCTGGAACCACCGGTGCCGTGGCTCATAAGATGGGCCGGAAATGGATCATGGTCGAGTTGGGGGAGCACTGCCACACGCATATCATCCCGCGATTGCGCAAAGTGATCGACGGTGAGGATAGGGGGGGGGTCACGGAAAGTGCTGGGTGGTCCGGCGGCGGTGGCTTCCGGTACTACCGTCTAGCTCCCAGCCTAATCGTAGACGACCGTTGGGGGAATTCGGTTATCAATCCGGAGTACAACGCTGAGCAATTGGCCGAAGCGCTGGCGAAACTGGAGGGTTTTGCATATGCGCCCTCGGAAAATCACTGGTGGCAGCACGGACATTCTAGCGAGTTGGACTTTATCTACGTTACCACCCAGACCCTGTCTCCGGACCGGCTGCAAGCGCTTTCCGAGGAAGTAGGTCCTAATAACAGCTTGCTCGTATGCTGCGCAGCTTTCCGCGGCGTAACTGCCGCGAAGGCAGCTGAACGCTGGCCGAATCTTACGCTGAAGAAAATTCCAAAGATGTTGCTCTCACGATGCGAATGGGGTCACGACGACTACAGCCTTAATGTGGCGAATCTGCCCATTGGAAACCCCGAGAAGATCGATTCTGCTTCCACTGCAGGAAGCTCAAAGAAAGCGAAAACACGCGCGGTGGCTTCAGTGGGCGGAATGCAGGGTGGCCTCTTCGATCAAAGTGCAGAGGATACCCGGTAATGGATACCCGTGTTCTTCATGCCACTAGCAATCGACTCTCGCTTCGTCCGCCGCAAGCCGAGTCTCTCAAGCGATTGGCTCGCGCGCTCGCGACCGCGCCCGAACTCCTAAGCCAGGAGCGCGATGTGCAGGTAATCCTCTCGTCCTTGAAGACCGAATTTGGATCATTGGAGGATTTTGAGCGCGAATTTCCGTCGTTGTGCTTTGCACTGGCCACAGGTGTCGGCAAGACGCGCTTGATGGGGGCGTTCATCTCGTACCTATATCTGGCGCACGGGATTACCAATTTCTTTGTACTTGCTCCCAACCTGACCATCTACAACAAGCTAATCAGCGACTTTACGCGCAACACCCCCAAGTACGTGTTCAAGGGAATTGCTGAATTTGCCCAACAGCCACCGCTGATCATCACGGGTGAAAACTATGACCAGACCGGCGCGGCGGTAGATGATCGGCCGCAAGGTTTCGCCCGTGATGTGCGCATCAACATCTTCAACATCTCGAAGATCAACTCCGAAGTGCGTGGTGGCAAGGAACCGCGTATCAAGCGAATGCGTGAGGTACTGGGAGACAGCTACTTTAGCCACTTGGCTAATTTGCCGGATCTGGTGTTGTTGATGGATGAGTCACACCGGTACCGCGCTAGCGCGGGCGTGCGCGCGATCAATGAGCTTAGGCCGCTGTTCGGACTGGAGGTAACGGCAACGCCGTTTGTTGAGTCTAGTAAGGGACCAGTACCGTTTAAAAACGTGGTGATGGACTATCCGCTGGCACGCGCGATGGAGGATGGATTTGTCAAGGAGCCCGCTGTCGTCACCCAACGCAATTTCGATCCTAAAGCTCACACGGCGGAAGAGATCGAAAAAATCAAGTTAGAGGATGGTGTACGTCTGCACGAAACCACGAAGGTTGAACTCCTTACTTATGCGCGTGTGAACGGCGTTAAGTCGGTGAAACCCTTCATGCTCGTCATTGCACGTGATACTACGCATGCGGCCCAATTGTTGGCACTTCTGGAGTCGCAGGCGTTTTATGACGGTCGCTACGCGGGCAAGGTGATACAAGTCGACTCAAGCAGAACTGGCGCCGAAGAGGAGCAAATGATCGCGCGCTTGCTGGCTGTGGAAAACGTGGACGAACCTACCGAGATCGTAATTCACGTCAACATGCTCAAGGAAGGCTGGGACGTAACTAATCTCTACACGATCGTCCCCCTTCGTGCTGCAAATGCGCGCACGCTAATTGAGCAGTCCATTGGTAGAGGTCTTCGATTGCCTTATGGCAAGCGCACCGGCGTGGCCGCGGTGGATCGGCTAAATATCGTCGCTCACGACAAATTTCAAGAGATTGTTGATGAGGCAAATCGTAGCGATTCGCCGATTCGCTTAAAGCAGATTATTCTGGACGCGCCAGGTGCAGACGACAGCAAGGTGAGTGTGCAGGTTCAAGCAGCCCTCGCAACTCGGCTCGGTCTAACCGAGACTCCAGTCATGCAGACGAACTCATCAGGTCCGTCGAGCGGGGCTGCTGCAACCACCACGTCGCAGCCAGTTTTTACCACCGAGGCTGAGAAACGAGCTGCGCGCGTGGTGATGGACATCATCGGTGAGTATGAGGTAAAGCGCGATCTAGTGCCCACTAGCAGCGCGCTTTTGAGGCCCGAGGTGCAGAAGGAAATTCTAGCGAAAGTAACGGAGCGAATGAAGCCGTTGCAAGGAGACTTGCTGGCCGGAGTGGCTGAATCCTTACCGGGGTTGGATCTGTCAGCCGTAGTTGCCAAAACCACTGAAATCATGGTCGAGCAGACGATCGACATTCCGCGTATCTCCGTATCGCCAACCGGCGAGGTGACGACAGGTTTCCACCCCTTCACTTTGGAACTGAGCCAACTGCATCTGCAGGCCGGAAGTCGTGAGATTGTGATTCACAACCTGCATAGCAACGAGCAGGACACCCTGACTGCCGAGGTTATTTTCAAAGAAAGGCGTCCGGAAGACTACATCGTTCATGCTCTCGTTGATTTTGACGACATCGATTATTTCGCTCACGCTGATCTGCTCTACGATCTTGCAGGGCAGTTAGTGCAACACCTTCGTGGTTACCTATCCGAAGACGAGACCATTAGCGTATTGGACCGCGATCGCCGCATAATCGCACGTGAAATACACGCGCAGATGATGAATCACTTTTGGGAAGAGGCAACCGAATACGAGGTGCAGATCAGCCGGGGGTTCACGGAACTCAAGCCTTGTACCTACACTGCGACGATGGGACAAACAGCTCATCATTTCCGCGAAACGGTGTCGGAGCTAGGACGTATAAAGCAAATGCTTTTCAGCGGCTTTGGCCGTTGCCTATATCCTCTACAAAAATTTGATTCAGATACCGAGCGACGCTTCGCCGTTATTTTGGAGCGTGATGCGCTTAAGTGGTTTAAGCCTGCAAAAGGACAGTTTCAAATTTACTACAAGCTTGGTGCAGAGCAACCGGAGTACATTCCGGATTTCGTTGTTGAGACTGATGCAAACATCTTTATGGTGGAAACCAAGGCACGTCTAGACATCGACAGTCACGAGGTCCAAATTAAGGCGGCCGCCGCTGTGCGATGGTGCAGGCACGCTTCGGATAATGCTTCGAATGTCGGAACCAAGCCTTGGAAGTACCTTATAGTTCCCCATGACGAAATAAACGAATCGAGGCGACTCGCTGACTATCTTCGATTTGAAGTCCGCACTGTTGAATAAGCTTTAGTGAAATTTTTTACGCATAGTTCGCCCTAATTTTTTGAGGATCTTTTTGCTGTGAAATTTCAACCTTTGACGTGGAAGTGCGAGAGAGGCAATGACCACGTTGTTATCAAGACTACTTTTGAACAACAGGACATAGCCGCAGCTATGGTTGTTGCTGACGCCAAAGTTAATTACATAAACGTCCATTCACCAGGTGGCATTCAGAGGCATCCCACCGTCATCCGGAATCGAATAATCGCTGGAAAGCTGGCAGATGCCGCGGTATGCCGTTTGATTCGGCATCGCATTAAGGCCTCGAATCTCGAGCAAATGTTTTCCGTGTCGGAGTACGACGCTGTCCGTACGGACGGTTTCCAATATGCTGATCCATACGACTTGGAGCTATTGCGGCATGGTCAACCGGAGGCTGAGACCATCGAAGTTCGCTCATCATTTTCATATCGGCTTGCACCGGTAGAAAATATTGTCAAAAAACTGTCGATTTATGGATGGTATACCTCCTACAACAAACCCGTCGAACCACCACGGGATTGGTATTGGCAAGTGATTTACTATCTTCGCCCGCAAGACTGTCCGCAAGATGGGGGACCGAGCGTTGGGATCTTCGAAGAAGAGCTAGATAGGGGCGAGGTGATCGCATACGTAGTCGGGGGTGCGAGTCGCGCGTTGCTACAGGCCACAGGTGTGACACGTAAGGACCAGGATGAAGCTTATTATCAGGCCATCACACCAATTTGTGACGGCTTTGACTACTGGGGGATGGTGAAAGCAATGTTCGGTGTAAGCAAGCCAATATAACCGTTTGAAACTCGACGATTTTCATTGTGCATTGTCGAGTTCTAGTTTTTCCATCACTCTTAGTGAACGTGCTGAAGCGAGAGGATGAAAAAGTTGTCAGGGCGGGCGTCGTTTGAGCGAAAGAGACGCCCGACATGATGGCGGGCACTATCCTATTTTTTTCAGCAAGTCTTCTGGCTGAAGGTGGGTGTACCGTTTCAGCATCTGCATGCTGCGGTGGCCGGTTATCGACGCTACTTCCAACGGATTAAGACCTTTCTCAAAGAGTCTTGATGCGGCTTCGTGGCGCAGATCGTGCCAACGGAGCGTCAACAGTTCGGGATCGGACTCGCTGGCATGACGGAGCGCGCGTTTCCAGACGCATATGACAGCGTTTGTGCTGGTTGCGAACACGGGGCCGACTAAGTCGGTTCGAATGTCCGGTGGACCGTCCTTGGAACGCGCGTGGCGTTCGTCAGCGTCTTCCGACAGTGCGGCGAGAGCGCGAAGTACGCTTACGGCGCGTTTGGAAAGCGGAAGGACGGGTGGTACGCCTTTATTATCAGCGCCGCGCGCCTCGGCGGGGATGCGCACTACCCGGTTGTGCAAATCGACCCATTCCCATCGAAGGCGGAACAGCGTGCCTTGACGTAAAGTGGTTTCGATAGCCAGCTCGAACGCTGGTGCAACCCACGGATTGCGACTGGCCGAAAGCAGAGCCTTGAGCCTGTCAAATTCCCCCGGGCGCAATCGCCTCTCACGGGCTTTGCTGCCGGAGGGCTTGCGGATGTTGTCCAAAGGGTTTGGTAGACCTTCCATGCCCCATTCTTTGCGTGCTATCTCAAACAGGTGACGTATGACCTGAAGCTCTAGGCGAATTGTGTTTTCCGCCCGCCCGACAGCACGGCGCACGTCGCGGTACTTGGCAAAATCTGCGCCTCTCAAGTTTGCGAGGGTACGGTGAGCTAGATCGTTCTTCAGCCATTTGTCGATCCGACGCTCCTCCTGATACGGGTGTCTTTTTTCGGGGACAACCTCTGTCCGGTAACGTGTCAGTGCTTCGGCCAAGGTCGTACGCTCGGCTGCGGAGCGATCTACAAACGAACCAGAGTCCATCTCGCCTTCAATGCGACGCGCCCATTTCTGGGCCTGCTGCTTCGTGTCGAAGGTGCGATAGACGGGCTTATATCCCCGCCGGCGAATTTCTGCGCGCCAATAATCCCCGCGCTGACTGATGTAGGCCATACCAGACTCCGTACGAAAAATTGAAATCGCTTGGTCTGGATTTTTCCTCTCCGGCAGATTTCCGGCAAAGGCCAGTTTTTGACGCCTGCACACGCAGGCTATAGACGAAAAAAAAGCACCACGATTTCTCGTAAGTGCTTGATTTTCTACAACTTAATTCGGTGGTGGGGCGTGAGTGACTCGAACACTCGACCTACGGATTAAGAGTCCGAGCGACGCCATATTCCTTGATGTAGATTGATATCCGTGTAGGCACCTAGAAGCCTTTATGGATAAGGGTTTCGGCCGTATTCTACGGATTTTCTTGTTGACTCATATCCACTGATTTCCCTAGTATTTGCCTACATGGTGCCTACACGGGGAATGAGTGAGCAAACAGAACTTCACGGCGGCTCGCGTCGATAGCTTCGAGTGCGAGCCTGGCAAGCTGCAAACAATCTACTGGGATGCGAAGACGCCGGGCTTCGGGGTGCGGGTGACTGCGGCGGGCGCGCGGGCGTACATCTTCGAGTCGCGTCTGTTCGGCAAGACGATCCGGATGACGATCGGCGATGCGCGCGCCTGGGATCTTGGGCGGGCGCGAACGGAAGCCGCCCGTCTGAAAACGCTGATCGACGACGGCAAAGACCCGCGTGAGGTGCGCGCAGAGCAGCAGGCCGCACATGAAGCGCGTCGCGCCGAGGCCCGTCGGCAGGACGCGACATTTGGTGTTGTGTGGGACGAATATCTGGAGAGCCGCAAGCCGTTCTGGGGCGAGCGCCACTACCGCGATCATGTTCAACACGCAGACGAAGGGGGGCAGCCAAAGAAGCGCGGCAAGGGGGTAACACAAGCCGGTCCCTTGGCGGCACTTCGCTCCCTGAAATTGTCGGAGTTGACCAGCGAGCGGATTTCCGGCTGGCTTGCGGCGGAATCGCAGGAGCGGCCCACGATGTCGGCTCTCTCGTTTCGACTGCTTCGAGGTTTTATCCGCTGGGTGGACGATACGCCCACCTACAAGAACATTGTCCCGACGGAGGCGTATAAGGCACGGGATGTTCGCGATGTCGTTCCACGCGTGAAGGCGAAGGAGGGCGACTCGTTGCAGCGTGAGCAACTGGCGGTATGGTTTCGCGAGGTTCGGAAGGTTGCCAACCCGGTTCACAGCGCCTATCTGCAAGGCCTGTTGATCACGGGGGCGCGCCGGGAGGAGTGGGCTGGACTGCGCTGGGACGACCTTGATTTTCGCTGGGGAAGTCTGGTTCTGGACGACAAGGTGGAGGGAACCGGAGGGCGGACCATTCCGCTAACCCCATATCTCGCGACGTTGCTGACGAACCTGAAACGGCTGAACGAGACACCACCGGACCGGCGGCAACTGGCACGCCTGAAGGAACGGGGTGAAGAGTGGTCGCCATCCGAATGGGTCTTCTCCAGCAAGACATCGGAAGACGGCAAGATTGCCGAGCCGCGTATCGCGCATAACAAGGCGCTTGCCGCCGCTGAGCTTCCTCATGTCACGCTACATGGACTACGGCGCTCGTTCGGCACGTTGTCGGAATGGGTCGAAGTCCCGGTCGGCGTCGTGGCCCAGATTCAGGGACACAAACCTTCAGCGATCGCCGAGAAGCATTACCGGCGCCGCCCCATCGACCTGCTGCGCGTGTGGCATGACAAGATCGAGGCTTGGATGCTGCAGCAGGCGGGTATTCCGTTTAAGGCCGACGCGGCGTGATTAGCAAGTAGCTGGCCGATAGCCCCCGCAGCGGCGAGTCCGCCGGGGCCGTCGGCTAAAATGGTCGCCATTAACCAATCGAACGAAATAACGGGGCCATGGCGGATCATCAATCACCACAAGAGCGCATCGCTGCCGCAAGGCAGCTTTATGCCGTGCTGAAAACCTGTCTCGCCCGGACGACCTGGACGCCGCTCGAAGGGGCGCTCATCATGTCGGGCATTCTCGCACCTGAAGGGTGTGAGGAGATACCGCAGGGCGGAACAGGACTTGACGGTCTACCGCTTCCCAACGCCGGTCATTCCCGTTTCCACTGCGCGCGCCGCATCATGCGTGGCTGGGACGAGCGGTGTAGTGACGACGAGGAAAACGGCGTAACCGCGCCCACGAAGATGACGCCGCACCAGTTCATCGACTGGTTCGAAGGCGAAGAGATCGACACGGACTGGCTGCCGCTCTTCATTGAGATCATCGTCGGCAAGCCTGCACCGGGACAGGTCGACTTTATTCCGTTGCAGATTGTTGAACACGCCGCGCAATCGATGGCGATAGTCGATTCGATGCGGGCGGTGTTAGCCGGGGCAGCGCCGGTCGCCGTTCCCACGCCTGTATCTGAAGCTCCGGCCAGCCCCCGGAAGTCGGCGTCGCGCGTACCAATGCCGATTCCTGAGAATCGCGACCATCTGTCGACGGAAGAGTTCGCGGCCGTGATGGCCGTTGATCCCCAATCCATTCGCAAGCGGTATTCCAGTGAGGGCAGCTACCACGGCGTCCGGCCGATCAAACTGGCGAACCGCCGCGTGCTATGGCCGGTTGAGGCCGTGAAGCAGTTGCGCAAAGGCGAGCCTGTGGGAGAGTAGCCGGCTGTTTCCCCGGCTCAGTGTTGCCGTCTGCGAAACTCGCGACGGCAGCCAACGTCTATTTCTTGATTCCGCGGCTACGCTCCGCCTCCTCTTGAAGCAGCATTTCGATAAACTGTGATCGGGACAGATTTTTCTGGCTTGAGAATTTATCCAGACTCTTCAGTGCTGCATTTGACAGAATAAGATTGCACTGCTTTTTTCCTACCATTTTCTCCCGGTTTTTACGCTGGCTCCAGCGGGCTCTAATGGTGTTGACGATGAATTTCTCCTCGTCATCACTCAGTCGCAGTTTGTCAAAAAAAATCTGTACGTCTTCGCGCGTTGTAAAAGGCCGCTGACCTGTCGTCAAATGGGGTTTGTTTTTTCTCAGCCATACCCATGCCAGATCACATTGTTCCGATTCATTTTCCTTGGTGAACCATCTGAACTTCCGCTCACGCTGCACGCGCTCGTCCCATCCGATTCTTAATCCTTCCACGACAAGCTCTTTAGTATCGAGCTCTACATCCCAGTAATCGACAGCCGCAATTACGGCATCCCTTGGTGACCAGATAACCTCGTCGTAGGCGTGCGAAATTGGCGAAGATCGCCTGCCAGCGCGACTTTCGTGCATGAGCCTGGCGTCCGCAAGATTTTCTCTAATCCACCATAGCTGCTCCTCATCGTCGTCCGAGATCCATCTCAAGTTGGCGTCCGAAATCTGGGGGCGCAGCTCGTCACGCAATTGAATCCTCAATGCTGGTGAATCTGTGAAGTACTCCACGATTGCGGTCCGCATGGCTGGCGTGTCGAACTGCTCGGGCGGAAGTCTGAGCCCTTCATGCTTGAGCTTCAGCCAAACCCAGATCCACTCGCGATGGGTTAGTTCCCGTTGATCGCCAAGGATTGAAATCTCGCCGTTCAGAGGATGTTTCATGCTCAGGTTATTGATTGTTAATAGATTGTTTTTTAGAAGGATGCTAGAATAATCATAGATTCTTTTGTAGAATAACATTCTAGTGATGTTTTTGTGTGAAGATCAAGCGTGGCCGCGGTTTGATCTGATATCTCGTCAAATTTTCTAGGCGGCTGAGCGTTGGTGGGTTCGAAACCGAATGTGAAATCTATCGGTTCGTGTGGGCATAGGCCGAGGCTACCTGCGCGGTAAAAAATCTCAGTCGCCACGGATGCTCTGATTCGATCCGGCAGTTACACCGAGCTGGCGCGAGATCGGTCTCATCGATGCCGTTGAGCCCGAGGACCTGCCGATCCACCGTCCAGAAGCTCATCGCCGAAGGGATCTTCCAGGATTTAGCGCCTCCGGTGGAGAGCACGAGATTCACGGGGAATTGGTAGAGGGCATCGAAGTGTGTGCGCTGTGCATCGTGATACGAGAGCCGAAGCATTGGAGTTGGGGGAATTCCCCCTCCCAATATGACGATGTACTTTTGCACAAGTCCGTATATGCATAGATAGGCCCTGATTGCTCAGCAATGTTTCCAACGAATCACTGGAGAGTCTTGCTGAATAATTCAGCCTGTGTGCTGATTTCATGCTTGAAATTCCCGATGCTTCCTATGGAATGTAATGTAATGAAAATTCATTAACTATATCGATGTAATGTAAATGTATCCATGTAATCTAAGCAATGTAATGATGATTGGGGTGTGTTGACGTGACGTACTGAGTGATGCGTAAGCTGAGACATTAAAAAAATAATTAAATATCATCCATGTTGATCGATTGGTGATAACCAATCAACAGGGTCAATGATGAGAGTCAGATACAACGCACGTCAGAAAAGGAGAGTGCTTGAGCTTGAGGAGGCAATGTATGAGTGGCGTTCACGCCATCTCATCATCAGTGTGACTTTCAACTACAAGCCTGAGTATCGAGGCAGGATTACCTTCGATAAAATATGTGAGCATCGCGATAATTTCATCAACAACATGAGGATGAACAGTCTTCTCGATCGGATTAACGGATACGCGTGGAAAATCGAGGAGGGAGACGAGACTGGCTTACACATCCACTGGATATTCTTTTACGATGGTAAGAGTCATAGCTGTGTGAACATCGGCTTCAGTCTACTGGACTACTGGTGCGAGGATATTACTGCAGGGATGGGGGATGGCTGGAACAGTAACTATCGAAAAGAGCGCTACGAGGAATACGGACATGGAGTTGGTGTGGGATCGATCAACCGGAACGATGCCGACAAGCGCGATGCGCTGCGGCAAAACCTCATCTATCTGACGAAGATCACGCAGTATCCGGCGACGAGGACCAATCGATACCAGCACACGTTTGGCACCAGCCAGTTGCCGGGGCCGAAGCTCGTGCGGCAAGTGTGGTAGTGATGCCAGCTACAGATCCCTGACGGCGGCAATCATGGCGATGGTGGCCATCTCGCATCGCCTGTGTCGAAGCATCGGCCGTTTGGAATTGAGGAACTACGCTGCCGAACGGCCGCTGGGCGTCCATACCGACGGCTAGATCGACTGACCTATCAAGAGCGCCGCTGGATGAGGATCGGCTTGTTGAAATGACCCTGCGAGAAAGTGAACGGGGGGACACCGTACTTCTTTTCCAAGTGGCGAAGCATCGGATCCGCCATTGAGAACATCCGCTCGAAGTCCTTCCGCTCCTTTGATGGGCGAGGTGCGTCGTGGTCGGGGATATACGCTTTCGCCTCTACCAAGAGGCTGAACTGATCAAGCTTAGCGATAAAGTCGGCGCGCTTGCCCAAAGCGCTTACCTCTGGCAGCTTTCGCACCGAAAGCCCAAGCTCGTCAAGAACTGCGCGTGCGACGTCATCCGATTCCATACCTTACCCCTTTTCCTTTGAATCAACGGCCCCGTTTGGGTGTCGATACTGCAACCTTTCCCCTGGTCGCGCGTGCCGGCAGCAGAGAGCCTTCGCCCGAACGGACCGGAATCCACGCCAACTTCGGGCGTGGGACCGCTTCCAGCCCATACCGTACCTTGAGCGAAGCCATCGTCGATGGCGGCGTCTAGCTGTTGGACTGCCACGCGACGCGGGCCGCAGAACCCGACCCGTTCTGGCCATTCCGTCGGCTTTGACAGCGGTCCAGGGTCCGCTAACTGGGCGTGTAGCGACATAATTATCGCTGCAACGGTGAAAGAATCATTTCATTTGCGGTCTACGACTTCCCTGTTTGCCTGCCATCTGCCGGTGCTGGCACACTGTATGCCCTCGCTAAATTCTTATCGACCACCAGAGCATGGGCGCCCGCTACTCCAGAGATCTTGCCGCCGCGGCATCGATGCTGCATCGACTGCGTGATGATCCTGAAGATATGGAGCTACTCCGCGACCTTCAGCGCTTTCTGGTCCGGCAAATAGCAAGGGAAGAGCGGACGGCGACGCGACTAAAAATGGCGGCGCGCCGTCTGAAGGTTTGTCTGTCGCGCGATCGTTTGCCGCGTGAACGTGCGAGGCGCGTCAAGGAGCGGATCAGTGCGTTCGGCGAATTGTAGGACGATTTGCGACACCGCACGGTCAACTGGCGCTTCTTCGGCGACGGCATCGCGTCGATCTACCAAAGCACCCATGCCCTGAAACACTTGTATTACGACGCGGACTACCGCCCCAAGGAAGTCGCCGGCTTTTTGACGGGCAAGAGCGGCTTCCGGCGCGAATGGAAGCTGCTGAATTGGGGCATTTCCATGGGCGTGCCTGTGGTTCTGTCGGACCTGACGAACATCGTGCGTCACGGCGACATTTGTGCTCTGGGCGGTGCTGACCCGGTGCCAGTCGAGGTGAAGTCCAGCAGCAACCGCAATTCGAGAACAGCGCGTCAGGACCAGCAGCGTCAGGCTCTCGCTGAGTTTTATGCGAACGACGGAGCAGCGCTTTTTCGAGGCATGGCCAACGTGCGGCGCATCGAAATTCGTGACGCTCGGTACAGCCACGTCGACGCCCTTAACCACTGTATGCATGACTCGGTGACGGAGGGATTTGCCACCATTTCCCCAGAGCCGGGTCTCCGTTACGTCGCCATCTCAGACCTCACGCTTCGAGACCGCATCGGGGCCTACGCCACGCGCGTAACCCTCGCGAGACAACTAACGCCGACAGAAAATTGGCTGCCATGCTACCCATTCACGCTTACCATGAGCACTGCCAATCAGCTTCGGTTTATCCTGGGCGATACAGCGGTTGTTGTGCTCATGGATCTATCGCACATGAAGGCGCTGTATGAACAGCGGGGCGTTCATGCGACGGCGGTAATGGACGGGGTCTCCTCATTTCAGATTTGCACAGATCCTGCGAACCTGGACGGAGGTGTCGTCCGGATAAGCGAGGTGTTCTTTGCGCGCGTCGCACTCGAATTCCAGTCGCTCACTTGGTTCGTCGACGAAACCGTGCGGTTGTTTCACCGGACGGTCGAAGATATGGCTGCGATCGAGGCGATAGGGGCGAACGTGCCGACCATGGTCATCCCCACGGAGTGGTTCAATTTGCGGGACTGCTACGACGTGGAACAATAGGAGGAGGTCTTACGTCGAGCGCTTCCGATGCGTTTGACGGGCGTCGAGTCTAGACGCACTGAACAATTCGCGTTCGCTCCCGGCGGGTTCGGACCGATCACCGTGCCAAATGAGCCGACCGATTGACCGAGTCGCGGAGCGAGCGCATAGCGCCTCGTGCGCCGATCACTGACCGACGATGCGTTCCTTTCCGCAAAAAAAGATGCCGCCCCACGGGCGCGGCATCATACTTCAGTCAGGCCAGATTGACTGGCTCAGACCGAAAGCATGCCACGTTCACTACGCTATTCGTTCAACACGTCGTTTCTGATGCGCGCATCTTCGCCCGTGCCACTATGAAGCTCTTTCAGCTTCGCATCGTAGCAGGCTCGGCCCTGACTGTTGGGCGCCTTACCGGCGTCCGGGGCCTGCGTCGTTACTGCTGCCCCGGGGATGAACGCTGGTGGAAAAGGTCGACAAGCCGTGCAAATGTGCGACTCACACGGGTTACTGCAGGCTAGGAGCCGACGCTCGCGCCGTTCCGCTACCTCGCTGCTGACCGTATCTCACGAAGCTGAGCCGCAATTTCGCGGCCCAATGCCCTTCCGAGTTCCTCAACGTTCACCTCCGGGTAAGAGTCGTGAACATAGGCCAGCATCTGCTCCAAAGCCTGTGCGAGCATGTTAAGGCCCGCCTCTAGCCTCTTCCGAACCTTCGCTGCCGCGTCGAGCGCGTTTTGAGCGGCAATCTCGCCGTACGAAGCGAATCGTTCGGTGCATGGATCACCCGTTTCACGATAAAAACTGAGTCCGCTGCCAGGAACCGATTGATGAAGAGCCAGATTGAATTTCTTTAAGATTTCTCGCAGCTGCGGGTCGTGCACTCGGAAATTGAATGACCGATAAATCGCGTCGAACTCGTCGACGACTAGGCTCGTCGCGTACTTGTACTGGTCCGGGGCAGACTGTAGATGTTCTTGAAGAACTGGAATACTGATCGATGAGAAGATAGTCGTAAGCGCCCTCACATCGTGCTCCCGCCGTAGTTGCTGCGCCGTCTTTCCTCGCAATTCGCTCGGTCGCGGTGGTTTGGAAGCGATGATGGTTCGAATCGCCGAAGCCAGTGAGTGCCCCAATCTGTCAACTACTGCGGTTCGGTCTTCAGTTTTCTCTGTGAGGCTGTAGGAAAGATAGCGATGCCCTTGAATGTCGAATGGAACTTGAACTTTCTTCTTGCCGGCATCGTTGATGACCAGAATTATGCGTTCCCATCCAAGAACAGCAGCGGCATACCCGAGTTCAAAAATGACATTCGGATTCGGTGTATGACGAAAGTTTTTGCTAGTCGCATTGATGACTGAGATATCGGCGACAAAAACATCTGCCGCCGAGATCTTCGCGATGATTGCATCGGCGATCTTGGGAGACCCTGGCAGACCTTGCGTCGCCTGGTCTATGTTCACGTCGAGATTCGACTCCTCGCCGCCCCCTGCTGCACGACTCGCTAATTCGACCTTGATCCCGAGTGTTCCCTGTTTCAGCTTCTTCTTCGCCGCCTCCAGCGCCTTATTGATTACCCCTCGATTCAGCGATTGAGGGAGGTCGCTCTGCCACGAGTAGAAGACGTTGTGCCTCTTAGATGCTGAATCCACGCTCTCAGACTTCATGCTGTCTCCGTCAGCTAACGATTTTCCATGAGATTACATCAAGATTCGCCGCATTCCAGCGCCTTGAAGCGGAGCCAGTGGCCGTCGACAGAAAGCGGACAGCAACTGAACTGCGTTGCCTCCAAAGCCACTCGGACGAGGCTGGCGCGTGTTGTCATCAAAGACTTTGTTTTGCCAGCGTTTCTCAGCGAGAACTGACGGCCATCGGTCAGCCGCGCTTCAGTCGCCGTCATGCGACCGACCAGCCGCCAAACAGACAGTCGTCAGTGTAGGGAACCGGCCGATTGCTGACCGACGATGCGATTCTTTCCGCAAAAAAAGATGCCGCCCCCACAGGAGGCATCCGTATTACCGCACGACCAACTGCCGGATCAGGCCGGTGATAGCCCGCACTGACCGCGCCATTCATTCATCATGTCGTTGCTGATAGGTGCTTCTTCCTCCATGCTGTTGCGGAAGGCCTTCAGCTTGGCGTCGTAGCAGTCTTGGACTTTGCCAGACGGCTGAGCGGCATCGATGGCCTTCGAAACCGCTGCCGATTCTGATGCCGAAGGTTGCTAGCCGGGGACAATGTTGTCAGGGACGTTGAGCACGGCATGAACGTGATCATCGCCCCGGTGCTGGAGCAAATCCCACATTGTCTGACTCCAATTCCTGTCCTGGCGAGCGCTGCTGCCGTCCTGCTTTGTCAGTTCGACACCGACCCATGCGGGCGCAACATCGTTATCCCGAACGTACCACTGGAATACCTCGCTTGCGCCGGTCACGCCGCCGTATGTCTTGTCGATCTGCGCGAGCGTATCCTTCTCCTGCTGCTCGAAACGGGCGCGCTCCTGTTGCACGCCAGTTTGGTTGCTTCGGGCATCGTCCAGTTCCCGTTGTGCCCGCTCGACAGCGGATTGGGCCGCTTCTATCGCGCTTGAACGGTTGACGATGCCCTGTTTCAGTGCCTCCGGCGTATCTGGCGATGGCGCGCCATTGGCCTGCAACTGCGCAAGCTGACTCTGAGCATCGGAGAGCTGTTTCTCCAGAACCTCGGGATTCCTTTGGCGGATGCTCTCGGCGGTCTGATCGAGGCCACGGTAATAGCCCTGGAAATCGTGCTGCGTATCGATGATCTTCTGCTGGCGGAACGCAGCAAGCAGCGCCGCTCCGTTCTTCAGATCGCAACGGTATTCGACGACGATGCGATTCGTGTCGTCCTTGAACGAGCGCCAGCTATCTTTCTCGCACGAGTCGCGATTCGACAAGGCCGTTTCGTAGGTATGCGTCGAGTCCCCGGGAACGGTCGCTGCCTTGACCGTTTCTACTTCGGAATGACTGCAGCCCGCGAGCGCAAGGCTCAGCGCGGCCGCCGAGGCAAAGGAAATGCGTTTCATGTTCATAGTCGAAAAAAAGTTGGGTTAGGATCGGCAGGCGCTGCATAGCGGTATGCGCTCGCACGATGGAGAAAAGCGCAGCAGGCGGGAACGGTCCGCCTGCTGCGCCGGGTGAAATGCGCTGCAATGCCCTATCGGAGCACGCAGCATGAGCAGCGGTTACTGTGACACGCCCATCAGGACGAAATCGGTCTCGCCGTTGATAGCGGCAGTCGTGGAGCCCGCCTTCGTGCTGACCACGAGATAGACATAGGTGGTCTGCCCGTTCGCCGCCGTGTACTTGTACGCGCGGGCGCGTTGAACGGAGTTGTTGGTGTTGTCCGTGTAACCCGCCGTGGTAAACGCCTGAGCGAAGTTGATGTTCGGCGAGTCCGGCGCCTGCCCCGTCTGCGTGTAGACAAACGAGCCATTAGCCAGAAACTGCGAGGTGCCGTAGGAAGCACAATCTTCGAATTCGGTGAAAGTTCTTCCGTACAACTCCGTTGGATCGGTCACCGGCGTCAGCTCGTCCGATGCATAGACGTACTGGCTGTGCTGCGTGCTGCTGTACGCGCCGGTTCCCGTCGTACAGAGTTCGCCGATGCGATTGCCAAGAAGGCTCGTGATGCCCGTGAACTGTCCGGCATTCGTGAACGAGGTCACATTGCCGGTTGCGTCGAGGTTCGCCCTGGCGACGTACTGGCCGCGATTCGGATCTGCGATGGCGATCGAGAACGTGCCATCGAGGTTGACCGAGGAGCCGGTCTGGATTGTCGTGAGGTTCGGCGTGGTAAAGGCGGTTGCGGCATAAGCCAGTTGCGTCATTGCCTTGCCCGAGGCCGTGTCCGATACGGCATCGGCTTGCGTCAGACCCGCAGCAACCAGTGCCGCCGCATACTGGTCGAGTAGCGCGTCATTGGCATCGCCCACGCTGAATTGCGAGTTCAGCGGATTGAAGCCGCTCGCAATTGTCAGCTTGCCCGGCAGGGTTGCGATTGCCGTCTGGACCTTCTTGAGTGCGCTCGCCAGGTTGTTGGCCGTAATCGCGCTCGAAAGGGCGCTCGACGCCGCGCTATCAAGCGCCAACGCGTTCCCGTTGCCCAGTACGCCGACGATCAGATCGGTCAATGGCGTGACGTTTGTCGTGCCGGGGGCGGCCGCGACCGAGTGCAGCGTCGACGCAAGGGCTACACCGTTCGCCTGGCCGCCGGCGACCTGCGCGATACACGGGTAGTCCGCTGACTTCAGCGTAACGGAATAGGTGCCATCGGCGGCGGTCGTGGCCGACGCCGCCGCACCCGAAGCGCATTTAAGTGACACGGAGCCGCCGACGATCGGCGCGCCAATCGCAGTGGTGCCGCTCGTGACGACGGTCGGGGTCGTGTCGGCCGCGCTATTCGTACTCGAATTGCTGCCGCCCCCGCCACAGGCGGTGAGCGCCGCGCACAGGGATGCCCCAAGCGCGAATCCAGCGATTCTCTCGTCGATCTTGTTTTTGTTCACTTCGTTGTTCCTTTCTAGATGGCTGGTGAAGATAGGTGACAGGAAATATAACGGTATTCAACTTAATAAGTTTAATGTCACCCCTTAAGGTCCTTAAGTTTGTGAGGGTGTAGCCCAACCATTCAGGTTGAATGGAGAGGGTATGAATCAAGTCGATCTGGATCAGCTCGCCGTAGTGATAGGGCGGGCGATTGCGAAACATCGTGGGGCAAGCGGCTTCACGCAGGAGCAGGTGGCCGAGGCGCTGGGAATCGGCAATGAGGCCGTCTCGCGCATGGAGCGCGGACTGGTGATGCCAACCGTCGCAAGACTGGTGGAACTGGCAGAACTGTTCCAGTGCAACGCGGCTGACCTGCTGACGGAAGCAAGTAGCCGCACCAGCGACCAGGCCAAGCACGTCGGGCAGTTGCTCTCGAAGCTTGGGAACAGTGACCGGACGATGGTGGTGGAGATTGTCGAGCGGCTGACTGGGCGGCTCGCGAAGCGCTAATGCCGATTAGTAGTCGTCGGGCAGCAGAATCGTCGTTACCGAGCGGTCGGCCTCCGTAATGATCCAGACCTTCCGGCCATCCGGCAGGTCGTAGCTTGATAGCAGGCGTTTGCCCGTGAGCAGCGCCAGTTCGTTCGCAGTCTGGTCTTCGGCCGGAAGGTTGCCCCAATCGCCATGAATATGGCGGGCGAGCAGTAAGATTGCCGGTATGCCTACCGCTTCGAGTACTCCTTCGGCTTCTGGCGTGATGGCGGGACGGCCCATTGGAAAGCGAGGCCCATTCGCGTAGCGACTCATGCGCGAAGCTCCTTCCCGTAGCTGGCGGAAGGCCAGACCGGATAGCGACTAGTCGCGGGCCGCTCCTCACGTGCGGCGCCGTCGGACACGAGGTCATCAAGATGTTCGATGGTCGTGTTCGAGCGATCCCACTCGGTGATAACCAGAATTCGACTTTGGTCAGGCAGACGGTAGAGCGAGATCAGGCGCAGGCCAGCCGAGATTGACAGATCGTTCTGCTCGTGGTCCTCGTCGGACACCGTGCCCCAGTCGCCCGCAACATGCTTGAGTAAAACACTGACGACGGGGATGCCGTTCGCACGGAGTGCCGTGAGCACGTCCGGCGCGACGAGCAGGCGTCCCGGACGGAAAAGCGGTTTGAGTCGGGTAGGCTGATTCATGACGAATTCTCCAGAAGACGGACGAGCACAGGCCTCCGGATCGACCGGATAGCGTGTCGCTGAAAGTGAGAAAAAAGTAAGCCGGGCGCAGGACGCGTCCGGTGACGGGAGCTACCGCGCCTCGGAGGCGAGCGCGTTCGGGTAGTGCTTCGCGAGGATGCGGTTCATCTGGTCAACCAGATCGGTGCGGCTGAACGTCAGATGCCCGTTACCGTTCCTGTACCAGCGCAGGTGGAAATAGCTGTTCGCGGCTTCGGTCTGCCGCTCTCGCTGGGCGTCCGAGATAAGGTAATACGCCCCATGCCGGTGATCCGGCTCGGGCTTGCCGTCGAGCACGCTGAACACCCGGATCAGGTCGTCCAGTTCGTTGGTGATGCGGTGGTTCGTGCTGCCTTGCGAGAGCAGGTGCCTCACGATGATGCGTTTGCTGAAACGGAACGGGTCGTTCGTCCGGTAATTCCAGGACAGTCGCCGGAAGCATTGAAGGACGCCCCGTTCGAACATGTCACCGCGCGCGCCCTAGAGCTGGGTGAAAGTGGCGTTGATGTTGTCGGCTGTGAGTGCGGGCACGTCGCCTTCTGCAATCTGGTGGCCCCACTGCTCGCGGGCCGTGGCATCCATGAAGGTGCGCAGGCCCGATTCGGACAGCAGGTAATCCCAGCCGCGTATGTCGACGATGCGCACCAGGGCGGCTTCTGCTTCATCGCGCTTTGCATACTCTCCGGTAATGGTGGGGCGACCGCGACAGCCG
>Ga0318572_10000104_pt1 | contig 36565 bp, 28 predicted proteins | sample GRESIP089b5f20_FD_202528 | JGI IMG/M metagenome (GOLD analysis project Ga0318572, IMG submission 202528) | Tropical soil microbial communities from Luquillo Experimental Forest, Puerto Rico - GRE.SIPMG.089b5f20 | ecosystem: Environmental > Terrestrial > Soil > Tropical forest > Bulk soil...
CTCGTGATCCTTGCGGCCAGCCTGCGCGTGACGCGCTTCTGGTGCCGCTCGATCTGTCCGCTTGGGGCGCTGCTGGGGCTGGTTTCCCGCTTCTCAATCTTCGGGCTGCACAAAGACCCCGCCACCTGCGACAAGTGCAACCGGTGCCTGCTCCATTGCCAGGGCGGCGACGACCCGATCGGCGGCGTGCCGTGGCGCAAGTCCGAGTGCCTGATGTGCATGAACTGCGTGGGCAGCTGCCCGCACTCGAGCCTCGAATTCAAGTTCTTCCGCAACGAACCGGAGGTGTCCTCGCCGGACCTTGGCCGCCGCAAGACGATCACCGGCCTGGCAGCCGGTGCGGCCGTGGTGCCCCTGATGCGCGCCAACACCGGACTGGGCAAGAGCCGCGAGCCGAACCTGCTGCGGCCGCCGGGCGCGCTCGACGAGCCGGATTTTCTGGCGCGCTGCATTCGCTGCGGCGAGTGCATGAAGGTGTGCCCCAACAACTCACTGCATCCCACACTGACTGAGGCTGGCCTTGAAGGCGTGTGGTCGCCCACGCTGGTGCCGCGTATTGGCTACTGCGAGCCCAGTTGCGTGCTCTGCTCTGAGGTGTGCCCTACGGGTGCTATCTGGCAGGTCACGCCGAAGGAAAAAGGCTGGGTGGTTGGCGTGGGCCCCGGAAGCAATCCGATTCGTCTTGGCACCGCGTTCTACGATCGCGGCCGCTGCCTGCCCTGGGCTTTGGCCACCGAGTGCATTGTTTGCGAGGAATGGTGCCCCGTATCGCCCAAAGCCATCTACGTCGAAGAAGCTGACGTTATCGACTCCTCCGGCAAAACCAAACGGCTCAAACAGCCTCGCGTCGATCCCAGCCGCTGTGTGGGATGCGGCGCGTGCGAGTACGCCTGCCCATTGCAGGACAGGCCCGCCGTGTACGTCACCAGTATTGGTGAAAGCCGTTCACCGAGCGCTCAGATTCTGCTCAACAAGTAGGAGGCATCTTGTCCAGAACTTTCCGCAGTCTCCTCGTAGTTGCAGCTCTTGGCTTGCTTGCGTCGGGCATGTTGTCCGCCTGCAAGAAAGCAGGGGCTGATCCCTTCCCTGCCTCCGGCGATGTTGCCGGCTGGCAGAAGACCGACGGCACGCGCACCTTCGCCGCAAAAGATCTGTGGCAGTACATCGACGGCGACGCCGAGCACTTTATTCAGGCTGGTGTAGTCTCCACATCCACGGCCGACTACACCTATGGAGGCAAGATCGAGGCGGTCGTCGACGTGCACACGATGAGCGGCTCGGACGGTGCGAAGAAGCTAATCGAGACCGGCCTGACGGCGGACGCGCAACATATCCAGCTTGGCGATGAGTGCGTGGCTTACCAGCAAAGCATCAGCTTCCGCAAAGGCTCCACCCTTGTCCGCATTGTTGCCTACGAGAACAGCCCCAACACGCCACAGGAGCTGCTCGCGCTTGCTCGTGGCGTTGAGTCCCGGCTTTAACCCGCGCGCGCACGCTGGTTCGTGCGCCGTCACTGTGAGGAACCACTATGACCAGCCGTCGTGAGTTTCTGAAGGAAGCTGCTACTGGAGCCGTGCTGCTTAGCTCGCAGGCTCCGCGCTCCTTTGCCGGATTGCTCGATGCGCGTGCAGAGGCCGGCAAGTCGCGTGTCGTTGTGGCGCGCGATGCGGCGCTGTATAGCAGCGACAAGCAGCTCGATCCGCAACGCGTAGGCGCTCTGCTGGACCGTGCGATTGCCAGTTATACGGGGATCAAGGAGCCGGTGGCGGCGTGGAAGCATATCGTCGCGCAAGGCCACGCCGAAGACAAGGTGATCGGCCTCAAGACGAACGGCCTTGGCGGCAAGGGCATCTCCACCCACGCCGTGCTGGTGTTCGCCATTGCCGAGCGGCTGCAGCGCGCTGGCGTAAAGCCCGGCAACATTCTGGTGTGGGATCGCAATGCGCGCGATCTCCAGGCCTGCGGGCTGACCATCAACACTGACCCCAGCCGCATCCGCTGTTACGGCTCCGATGTCTCAGGCTTTGCAGATACGGTAGAGACCTTTGCCGGTTCGCATGCGCGCTTCTCAAAGATCCTTACGAATGAGTGCGCGATGGTGATCAACCTGCCCATCCTGAAAGACCACAGCATGGCCGGGGTGACCTTTGCCATGAAGAATATGTACGGCGTGGTGGAGAAGCCGCAGGATCTGCACGCGGGCGGCTGTAACCCGGGCGTGGCAGATCTGAACGCTTTCCCTGTGGTCCGCCAGAAGATCGGTCTCACCATCGGCGACGCCATGAGTTCGGTATACGATGGCGGCCCGGGCTTCCATCCCGAGCGGCTCTGGTATCCGAATGCGCTAATTGTCGGCGAGGATCGCGTGGCCATCGACCACACGGCATGGGGCATCCTGGAGCGCAAGCGCGCGGAGATGGGGCTGCCCACATTTGAAACTGCGGGCCGTCCGCCGCTTTACATTGCTACTGCGGCCAGCGCGACACATCGGCTCGGCACCAATGATCCCAACCGCATTCACCTGCTCGAAGTTTGAGCGGAGGCAGCAGCATGACCGGCACAACCGACAACCCGAAGCTCCCGCTCACGCGCCGTGAAGCGATGATCCAACTGCTGCGCGTGGGCACCGTTGCCGCAGGCGCAGGCGGCGGAGCCTGGTGGCTCAGCAGCCGCAGCCAAAAGCCTGTGCCGGAGCACGCAGCACAGGCACGCCGCGATCACCGCATCGCTGCCAGCGACCAATGGCCGAAGCTCACCGTTGTCCAAAACGGCGAGCCGCGCGCGCTGGTGCAGAAGGCGCTTGAAAATCTTGGCGGCATGCAGCGCTTCATCAGCCGTCAGGACGTGGTTGTGATCAAGCCGAACATCGCCTGGGACCGCACACCGGAGCAGGCTGCCAACACGAACCCCGAGGCCGTGGCTGAAGTGGTGCGCCAATGCTGGCAGGCGGGAGCCAAGCGCGTAATCGTGACCGACGTGAGCTGTAACGAACCGCGCCGGTGCTTTCTGCGCTCGGGCATCCAGGCTGCCGCGCACGCCGAGGGTGCGGAAGTGGTGCTGCCCGCGCCGGACATGTTTCGCGAGGTAGAGATGGGCGGCGTAATGCTGAAGACGTGGCCGGTCTTCACGCCGTTCCTCGAAGCCGACAAAATCATCAACATGCCCATCGCCAAGCACCACGAGCTTACGGGCGCAACGCTGGGAATGAAGAACTGGTATGGCATTCTGGGCGGGCAGCGGAACCGGTTGCATCAGCAGATTCACCAAAGCCTCGTCGATCTTGCCAACTTCATGCTGCCCACGCTCACCGTGCTCGACGCCTATCGCATTCTGCTGCGCAATGGACCGACGGGAGGCAACCTGGAAGATGTGGCCGTGAAGAAGACCGTGCTTGCCGGAACGGACCCCGTCGCGCTCGATGCCTGGGCTGCGAAGGCCTGGTGGAATCTCGACCCCGAGCACTTGCCGTATCTGCAGATGGCTGCGAACCACGGCCTGGGCACGGTGGACTTCGACGCGCTGCCGGTTCACGTCACGCAGCTTTCCTGAACGTGAGCGACGCCGCTTGCCACCGGCGTAGCTCACGCGGATCGTACGCAAGTGCGCCACAACAGAAAGGCCGGAGCACATGCTCCGGCCTTCTTCATATCTGCTTATGACTGACTCTACGGCCGGTCGTAGAAGCGGAAGAACAGCGACGGTTTGGCGCATGGCTCGGCGCGCGCCACCAGTTCCTGCTGCTGCTTGTCGTTCAGCGGTGTAAACTCGCGTGCGTTATGTACGTTTTCTTCGAGCTGCGCGATGGTGTCGCAGCCGATGATTACGGTGCTCACGGGCTTCGACAGCGTGTAGTACATCGCCTCGCGCATCCTCAGCGTGCCGGGCGATGTGGTCTGGATGGTCATGCCCTCCCACGAGTGCTTCTGCGCGTCGATTGGCGGCGGCGTCCAGGTGGAAAGAAGCCTGCTGCGGCCGGGGATCTTCATGCCGATGATGCCCATCTGCTTTTCGACAGCGAGCGGCAGGAGCTGATCATTGAAGCTGTAGTGGTGCGGGTCGGCGGCATTCATCGCCATCAGAATGGTGTCGAACGGATAGCGGTTGATGCCCTCGATCAGCGCGTCGGGACGATAGTGCCCGGTCAGTCCGAGGTAGCGGACGACCTTCTGCTCTTTCATCTCGAGCAATGCTTCCATGGCGCCGTCCTTGGCGAAGATGTCGTCGATGTCATGCATGGTGCCAACGTCGTGGAGCTGCCAGAGATCGACGTGATCTGTCTTGAGCAGCTCCAACGATTTTTCGATCATGCGCATGGACGCATCGCGCGAGCGCTCGCGTGTCTTGGTGGCGATAAAGGCTTCGTTGCGCCGACGCTCGATGACGCGGCCCACGTACTGCTCGCTCCAGCGGTCGGGCCCGCCGTAGATGGATGACGTGTCGATGTAGTTCACGCCGAGGTCGAGTGCGCGCTCAATGATGGGCACGGCCACGTCGAAGTTGTTCTGCTTCTCAAGCGATGCCTGCCCGCCGAGCGAGAAGATGCCAACCTTATAGCCGGTCTTGCCGAGGTTGCGCGTGGGCATGGCCTCGGGCGTGCGCGGGTTATTGGGCAAAGCAGGCAGGGTCTTCTCCGCGGTCGCCGCCATGGCGCCAGCAGGCGCGAGCAGCGCCGCAGTCACCGCGCCGCTCGCTTTCAGAAACTCTCTGCGTCCCGTCTTGCCGTTCGCGACGATCTCACTCATGGTCAACCTCCGCGCAGACACTGCGCTGCGCACAATCGTACCGTCTCCCGTACGCTGTCGACCATCGAAAAATCAACGCCGGCGACCTCGAGCGCGCTCCAATTGCAGCCTGGTTCTGCTAGTCTTGGTGGCAAGAAGGAGGCCGCCCGCTTGGACATCACTTCCCCGTTCTTTGTCGTGCCGCTTATCGTCGTTGTCTTCGCTGTCTCGATCCTGTTTTCGACCAGCTCGAAGGAAGACGGCCACTCGGCGCACTAGCTCTGATCTGCAAAAACAGCAGGGCCGCCGCAGATCGCGGCGGCCCTGCTGTTTGCGTCTGCACGCAGGTTGCTAGTCTTTCTTTTTATCGTCTTTCTTGTCGTCCTTCTTCTGATCTTTCTTCTGATCCTTGTTCTGGTCGCGGTTCTGGTTCTGGTTGTTCCGCTGATCCTGCGGACGAGCATTCTGCGGTTGCTGTTGGGGTTGCTGGCGCTGCATCTGCTGCTGGTTCTGCCCCGGCTGAGGCTGCGGCTGCGCGTTAGGCCTTTGCTGCTGCGCGGGTTGCTGCGGCGGCGTGTTCATCTGCTGACGCTGCATTTGCTCTTGCTGTTGCTGATTCACCGGCGTCTGCGGCCGCTGCTGTTGCTGCTGCGGAGCTGTCTGCTGGAAGGGCTGCATCGGCTGCGACTGCTGCCTCTGCTGCGTGTTCGCAGGCTGCTGGTTGGGGTTCGCGCCCGGGTTGCCGTTCTGCTCGGGCTGCATCTGCCGCGGACCGCGATCGTCCATGGGCGCGATTGGCCGCCCTACGGGCCGCGCGTCGATTACACGCTGCTGCTGTTGCTGCTGGTTGTTGTTGGCTCCGGCAGGCTGGTTCTGCACCGGCTGCTGGTTCTGGTACTGCCGGTTGTTCTGGTTTGCACCGCCATTCGGCTGGTAGGTCTGCTGCGGCTGATTCGGCTGCTGGGGCTGCTGCTGCATTCCGCCGTTCTGCTGTGGGCGGTTCTGGTTGCCAAACTGCCGCTGCGGCTGGCCGCTGTTGTTCTGGTTACGATTCTCGGCAGGCGGCGCCACCACTACGCGCCCCTGAACCGGCCGCGGCGTCTGCACCGGCTGTACGCGAGGCGCGATGGGCGTAGCACCCGGCTTGGCCGTGATCTGCATGCCCTGCTGGTTGATAAAGACCGGCGTCTTGTCTCGCACCGGGATGGGCTGGGCCACGGGCCGCGCCACGAACGACTGGCGCATCACCGGAGCCGGACGATCCACTACCTGCACACGGTCGAACTGACGCTGGTCCACCTGCACGGCGGTCTGCCGCGCCGAACGGCCCGCAGCAAAGTCCTCCTGCCGCATCGCCGTGGCACCCACGTTGCGGTTGATGTAGGTCACGTTTGTCACGTTGGTTACGTTCACAACATTCACGTAGGTGTTCTGTACGTGCACCACACGGCTCTCGTGAATGTTGGTGATATTCACGCGGTCGACGTAGTGTGGGCTGCAGCGATACCACGGCCTGTAGGCCTCACCCGGCCCGAGCGGAAACCAAGCCGACACGCCCACGCCACCGACATGGATTCCGCCGGCGAATACCACCAGTGCAGGCGACCAGACCGGCCGCTCCTCGCGAGGTCCCGGGACCCAGCCCCAGCGACCGCGGTAGACCACCCAGCGGCCGTAGTGGAACGGCGCATAGCCCCAGGGCTCATCTTCAACCCACACCCAGCCCCACGGATCGCGGTTGATCCAGTGGCCGTAATGATACGGTTGCCAGTCCGCAGGCACGTTGCGCGGGAACCACATGGGACCATAGTCGGAGTCCGGAGTCCAGTCGCCGTAGGTATCCAGATCCGAGGCGCCGGGCATGTCCGGGTTCACGTAGCGATAGGAGTAGACATTTTGCAGCTGCTGATCGCGCTGCTGGCTCCACTGGTCCAGATAGTCCTGCTGGGCAGGCTGAAGCCATTGCGGATAGACGGGATTCGTCCCGGCCAGCTCGAGCGACTGCCAGTTGTTCATCTGCTGCCAGTAGCCGCCCGCTCCGCTCACCAGAACATTGCTGCTCAGGGAGCTGAAGATGGTCACGTTGTCGTTCGGCATGGCGTCAACGCGGACCTCGCCCGGCGTGTTGACCTGCATGTCGCCGTTGGGAGTGCTGAAGTTGAGCGTCTGCCCTGCCCACAGCGCCAGGGTGCGGGTGTGCACTCCGCCCTGCGCCAGGCCCCATGTGATGCTGTTGGCGTTGTCGCCGACGAGGGTGATATCGGTATTCGGCCCGATGCGGACGAAGGTCCGGCCCACCTGCACCTCGGCCCAGCCATCCTGGTCGGTGTAGATGCGATCACCCGGGCCTACGGGCAGGTTCAGATAGGCCTGCCCCCAGTCCTCGGCCCCTACGGGTTGAATTGAAACCGTGCCCTGAACAGCGGAGATGCGGCCTGCCTGATCTGGCGGGTCCTGGTCCTGCATGTCTTGCGCACGCAGTGCAGGCAAAGCCAGCATCGCGAGTGCGGCGGCTGTGGCTGTCCATTTCAGAAGTCGTGTTGAAGCGAGAGCAAAACGCATAAGTAGTCTTCCTTTCGTTGGGCCAGCCGGTTCCCGTCTGCTGCTGCGCGGGTTGCCTGAGCCCGGTTCCTGCTCTATCTGACGCTGCTGGCTGCATTTCCGCGCGAGCGCGAGCCGCCAGGGCGAACCATGCCGATACTAACCCCGCACCCCGCAAAAAGTGGCAAAAAGATCGCACCCTGTGAAACTGGCCGGAACCTGCACCCGCCGAATGGCGTACAACATCTGCAGAGGGATTTCGTCATGCAACGTAATGCAATGCTTCTGATGGCCGCCGCGCTCCTTCCGGTTGCCCTGACCGGCTGCCGGGTCCACGTGGATAAGGACGCCAACGGCCAGGAAAAGACCGTCCAGGTGGATACGCCCTTCGGCGGCGTTCACGTGAACACGGACCAGACCTCGGCCGTCGATCTTGGACTGCCCGCCTACCCCGGGGCAGAGATCGTGAAGGACAAGGACAATAACAAGTCCGCCGACGTGCACATGGGTTTTGGTGAGTGGCAGTTGCGCGTTCGCGCTGTCTCTTATGAAACCGCCGACAGCCAGGACAAAGTGGTCGCGTTCTACAAGAAGGCCCTCGCCCGCTACGGCGACGTGATTACCTGCCAGGGCAACGCTCCGGTAGGCACCCCCACCGTTACCTCTGAAGGCCTGAGCTGCACCGACGAGGGCAAGCACACGCAGTTCAAGTTCAACAACAAGGACAACGGCGTGGACCTGAACGACAAGCTGAACCTGAAGGCAGGTTCGAAGCGCCACCAGCACATCGTCGGCTTTGACGAAACCGGCAAGGGCCGCACCCGCTTTGCACTGGTTGCGCTCGACCTTCCGGCTGGCGTTGAAAAGAGCGACTCCACAGACTGACGCGTCTCTCTCCCCCTCCCCAACCACGCGCCGGGCTTGCAGAAATGCGGCCCGGCGTTCTCCGTTCTCGGTTGTGCTGGGTGGCATGCTTCGCCGGCTCCATGACATACAATCGCTTGCATACCTGCACGTATCCCCACTCAGCCTTGGAGAAACCCATGTCGCATTCGCTGTTTCGACTTGCGCCCGCAGTATTATTCGCGGCGGCGCCGCTGCTGCACGCTGCAGACAAACCCAAGCCCGCACCTGCTCCAGTCGTTGTTGATCCCTATGCAGAAGTGCAGCCCGCCACGGAGACGCTCGATCTGGCCATGTACCAGAGGATTCGCGACGAGGGCCTGAACCACTCGCATGTGATGGAATTTGCCTCTGCACTGACGGACGGCATTGGCCCGCGCCTCACCGCCTCACCCAACGCGAAAAAGGCCAACGAGTGGACCCGCGACACGCTGACGAAGATCGGTCTTGAAAACGCGCATCTCGAGGACTGGGGCGAATTCGGCCTCGGCTGGCAGCAGCTCAATACCTGGGCGCGCATGGTTACGCCCGATACGGCCATCCTCATTCTGCAGGCCACGCCGTGGTCGCCCTCCACACCCGGCCCGGTCACCGGAGATGTCGTCACCGTCGTCGTAAAGGACGAGAAGGACCTCGACCAGTACAAGGGTAAGCTTGCCGGGAAGGTCGTACTCTATGGCCCAATGCGCGACGTGCCCCCGGTGGACAAGGCCCTTTTTGAACGCTACAGCGAGAAGGAGCTCGACGACCTGGCAGAGTTCTCCGTGAGCAGCGGTGGCGGCGTCTCACCCGAGATGCAAGCTCGCTTGCGCACCTACATGGAGCGCATCAAGCTCATCGACAAGGTTGCAGCCTTCTTCGCAGAAGAAAAGGTCGCCGCCGTAATCGAACCAAGCCGCGATGGCAAGAACTCGGGCGGCTCCGGTGGCACGTTCTTTGACGACAACGGCGCAACACTGGGCCGCACGCCCTATCTCGCCGAAAAGCAGGTGAAGGTGCCCGTGGCTGTTGCCGCCATCGAGAGCTACGGCCGCCTCTTCCGCCTCGTTGAGGCGCACGTGCCGGTCACCGTCCAGATCGACATCGAAACCAAATTCAGCGGCGAGCATGAGCATGCCTACAACACCGTCGCTGAGATTCCCGGCACCGACCCCAAGCTGAAGGATCAGGTCGTGATGGTCGGCGGCCATCTGGACAGCTGGATCGCCGGCACCGGCGCGACCGACAACGGCGCAGGCACCATCGTTGCCATGGAAGCTGTCCGCATCCTGAAAGCACTGGGCGTCAAACCGCGGCGCACTATCCGCATCGCGCTTTGGACGGGCGAGGAGCAGGGCCTGTTCGGCTCCAAGGGCTACGCCAAGCAGCACTTCGGCGCTGCGGCACTCTCGACCGCACCAGATCAGCTGGCGCTGCCAGAGTTTATGAGACGCGCCGCCGGGCCGCTCGAGGTCAAGCCCGAGCAGAAGCTCATCTCTGGCTACTTCAACGTGGACAACGGCACCGGTAAGATCCGCGGCATCTACCTGCAGGGCAACACGAGCATCGCGCCCATCTTTGCGCAGTGGATCGCCCCGCTCAAGGACTTGGGCGTAACCACGCTGACCGCGCGCAACACCGGCGGCACGGACCACCTGAGCTTTGATGCCGTCGGCATCCCCGGCTTCCAGTTCATTCAGGACGACATGGACTACGAAAGCCGCACGCACCACTCCAACGAGGACGTATACGAGCGCCTGCAACCGGCCGACCTGAAGCAGATCGCCACGGTCGAGGCCATCTTCCTCTACAACGCAGCCCAGCGCGACCAAATGCTGCCGCGCAAACCGCTGCCCGACCCGCTCGCCGAGGAGAAAAAGCGCGCCCCGCTGGAGGGCATCTTCCCCGGAGCCCTGCCTCCGGCAGAGCCCGAAAAGAAGTAACCCCTGCAGGTAGAACACAGGCCCGCCTCCCAATTCCAACGAGGCGGGCCTTTTATCTGTTCCCTGTCCCTAGCCCGTCTCTGCGCGCTGCCCGAGTTTCTGTTAAACTACTCAAAGCGCATTCGAGGGACGAACGCACCAGGCAGCGCCCGCCGAATTCGCACCTGTAGCACCATGTCGGGGAGTGGCTCAGCCTGGTAGAGCACCTGGTTCGGGACCAGGGGGTCGGAGGTTCGAATCCTCTCTCCCCGACCATTTATAACGCGTAGACGCGACCCTTTCTGGGTCGCTTTTCAGTTTTTAGAGCCTTCCGGCCTCTTGTCTGTTAAGTCCAATCGTTCCAATCAGAATCCATTTTCACCATTGCCGGACGGGCGACAGCGTGCCGACCGCGCAGTGCTCGTTTCTGGGGACGAAACTGTGCACATCGTCTCCTCCGATCAGTTTGCGGCCAGCCACATCCAATGACGCAGGCCCTGAGATGCGCCCGTCCGGCTCCAGCGTCATCGCCAGCGGGCCGGTTTTGTTGTCGAATTTCACCACGAGCCGGCCGCCCTCAGCCTCCACGGTGTAACCCTCCGCATTCCGCGCTTCACCGCACTCCAGCGTTGCAGAGTCGTCACGGAACTCGACCTTGAATCCTCCCGCCGCTACGTAGGTTCCATTCAGTCGTAATCCCGGCGCGAAATTCGATGATCGGCTCGCCTGAGAACCCAGCAACGTAGTCAGTGCGCCGGACACGGACGCCGTAGCTGCCCTTGCTGGCATCAAGCCGGCGTTGCAGCGCTCCGTCTTCGGTGCTGTTGGCACTGTGTAATTGTGCTGCGTGGTTGGAGTCCACGACGTGGAAGTCGTCTGCTGGTCCACGGAGTACTCCATGCCGTTCTGGTGCACCTGATCTGCACTGTAGTTGCGAACCTCGCCGGCATCAATCTGCCGCTGTGTTGTGGTCGTGTTTGTTTGCATCTCGTAGCCGGTTGTCGGATTATCCACGGCTCTTCCGACAACAACCTGGCCTGCCACATCAACTGGCCCGGGGCCAACGAGTTGCCCGTCATTCTTGTAGGTGAGCGTCACGGGCTTTGGGGAAATGGGAATCTGGATCACCACCCGGTCTTCATTGCGCTGCACCGTATAGAACTGCGGCTGATCGACCAACGTTCCACACTGAACAATCACGTGATCCTGCGTGAACATGAGGGAAAGGTCCCGGCTCGCATAGACTCCCGTCACACGCAGTCCTACGGGCGTGTCCGGCACGAGACCCTTCATCGGATTGCCTCCCATCAAGTTCATGGCGCCGATCTTCATTCCTTCGCCGAGGCACTCCATGTCACTTCGCCCCGACTCGATGCAGTGCCGAACCGCTACCGAGCCTGGATCCTTTCGTGCAGTGGCGTCCGCCTGCGCCACCTTCAAATCATTGTCGGCCTGCTGCATGGCGCGCTGCCTCTGCTCTCCCGCGGCCGCGGCATAGCGAGCGTCATTGCGACCCACCAGACGCGCAAACTGGGCCTGCGCCGCAGGCGTTAGCAGGTTAGCCCAGACCGGGATGCCTTCGAAGCCAAACTTGGGATCGTTTACGCTGTAACGAAATGGATTCCGCTCCACATCAAAATTTTCGCCCGGAAACTTCTTCGACGCAGCGTCTGCCAGCTGAGACTGAGTCCTCGCGTAGTCGTCGATGAACTTCTTCTCGTCCGGTGTGAGCCCTCCAGCTGCGCGCGCACCTGCAAGCACTTTGAGAATCTCCTGCAACTGATAGAACGCTCCGATCGCGCGAGTGACATTGTCTCGTGGATTTCCTGCGAGAATTCCCTGCACCACGTGATGCGGCGACGGAAACTCCGCAAGATACGGCGGGTTGAATTGCGGCAACACCTTGCAGCTCTTCACCTGCGCCTCGATCTCATTGCGCGGCTTCGGCGCCTGAGCAATGAGCTCTCCGCCCGACTCGAGCCGCACAAGGCAGTAGTCCTGTCCGCCCTGCTGCTGGCAGTTGAAGACGGTCATCATCGCACTTCCGTTGGCACAGTCGTAGCGCATGTTGTTCACGTCGCCTGATGGATCACCCGCCGCCGCCGCGCTCTGCGGACCACCCGGCGCACCGTCCACCGTGCAGCCTTGCAACATGCCAGTCATCTGGCTGCATCGCGTCACTACATCCGTTACGTGCTCGTCGTTCTGGGCTTCGCTGTATAGGCACATGCTGTTGTATCCCGTGCCCGTACGCCTGGTGATGGTGTAGGAGATGCCGTTGGCACATCGGTACGGCTTGTTGAGTTGCCACTCCGGCTGATCCTGCGCAGCCGCCGCCACCGTGAACAGAACCAGGGAAATCAGGGAAACCGTGGTGACTTTCATGGCCGCTCCATGTCTTTGCAAGCTGTCGATTCGAGATTTCGCTTACCACGCGTCTGGCTCGAGCCCTGCTATTTCTGCTTCCGCAGCGCAGGAATGAAGCTGCCGGGTGGCCCGGTCAGCGTGTCATTGTCATGAATCGTGAACACCGTTGTGCCGGCGTCTCCTTTGCACTTCACTGTCAGTTGCGTTCCGCTAACGCTGTAGCTGCAATCAGCCACGTCACCCATGTAGGTAAAGTTGGCCTTCCCTCCCGACCTGAGATCCAGCACAACACTGCCCAGAGAGTCGGAGTATGTGCCGATCATGCTCTTGCCGCAGCCCGGCAGTAACAGCGCGCACACGCCCGCCGCAGCGATGAAGGATCTGCTAAGTTTCATACCGCTGTCCTTTCCTCCGCACATTTTGGAGCTCCTGAGTCGCACGAGCATTGGAACCCAGGATCAGTGGTCGCGCCGTGCTACGGTTGCGCCTCCGCCAACCATCGAAGAGACATTCGTCTCCGGCGACGGTACAATCGTGATCCGCTTTAGGTTGTTGTCATCCTTTGCCAGCACCGAGAGGCTTCCGTCCGGGGCCATGTCCCACCATGCTTCGGTTGACGTCGAGGCCAGCACGGCGTCCCCATCGGCCACGGCTTTTCCATCGACGAAGATACGGAAGCCTTGTCTTCCTGGCACTGACTGCGCCCATGCAATGTGCTTGCTGTCCGCAGTGAACTCAAGCCTGAAGAAGAAAGACGTCGGCTCACTCGAAAGAACATACTTTCCGTCCAGAAAGAGACCTGACGCGTACTGTCCGGTGTCCTTCGGCGGCGCGGAGTAGACGGCGATGTGCTGGCTGTCCGGGCTGAATACATAATGCGAAGTGACATTGGCAGCCCCCAGGTTCGACTCCATCTGTGCTTCGCCGTCGAGCACCAGCCGCCGCCCTCCCCCTTGGAATCCAGCCGTGTAGGCATAGTGCTGGCCATCCGGCGTAAACCGCAGGTCTGTTCCACTCACGCCACTGGCTGGGATGGGCAGCGTCTTTCCATCTACGAAGACCGTCGGGCCGCCACCCGTCAGTCCGCAGATTGTTCCTGCGCGGCTGCCAGCAGGCGCAACCGTCACGGCGCCATGCGTATCGAGGACCGGAGGACTAGGCTCAGCCAGACACGCCTCTGACTCCTGATCGCCGATCACCACGTACGGTTTGCCGTTGGTAAATGCCGTGTACGTGACCTTGGAAGAATCCGCTGTAAACACAATGTGATCGACGGTTTGATAATCTTGCCCGCGCTTGCCATCGACGAACGCGTAGTGCCTGTTATCTGTATTTGTGAAACGTGCTGCGTAGTGCTTTCCATCCGGGCTGAACGTAATCTGGTCGAAGTTCGCTCCGCCCTGGTTGACGATCTCCGTGCCCGGTATCTTCTTGCCGTCGACCACCATGAACTTCAGTGGCCTCGGCGTATTGGAAGCAGCAAACACCTCTGCCACAACCATGGTTCCCGCTGGCGCAACATGCAGCTTAATCTCATCGGCACGCATGAAAGGCTTGCCATCGAGCTTGGCTTCCGCCACCTGCCCACGGCCGGACGCGGAAGTGTGAAGCACCGTATACACGTGCTGGCTGTCCGCGGTCCACTGCGGAGCGCCACCGAGATACGGCGCTACCTTGCCGTCGATTACCAGGCTCCACTTGTTGTCGTCCACAGGGTCCTGAATGATAACGGCGTAGTGATTGCCGTCCGGGCTGAACGCGACATTTCTGATGCTTGCCACGTCACCGCTCCCTCTTATACCGCTTGCGCTGTTCGGAGCAGCCTTGCCATCGAAGATGAACTTCGTATAGCGGTCGCCCCTCGACATCGACGTAGCAACGTCACTAGTGAGGAACACGTGTTCGCTGTTCGAGGTGAATCCAAGGACGCAACTGGAGCCGTTGAATCTCCCCATATTTGTGTCCGATGTTCGCAGCCACTCCTTGCCATCCACCATGACCAACATCTGATCGCCCATGCGCCCGCAGTACGCATAGCGCTTTCCATCCGGACTAAACGCAACGTCCACCGCTCCAGACGAACTGCCCTGGTCTACGATAATCTCGTCGAATTTCGGTCCGGGCACGCCGTCGTAATAGACCACTGCGCGGCTGCCGCTGGTCTCCAGCGTCGCCACATGTACTCCATGCGGGCTCACGAAAAATCTTGCCCCCGATGCGAGCGGCGCAAGCACCGTCTCCTGCACCTTCGTTCCTGCCGGCGGCTTGATGCTGCCCGAGGTAGCATGTCCGCGATCGTCCCCTTGCTGCCGCCCGTCGTTGCGCGGCTGGTTGGGACGCTGTTGGTTGTTGGGCTGCTGCTGTGGTCGCGACTGCTGCTCGGCTTGCTTCACCGTCTGCTTCACCCTATCCCAAATGCTCTGCGCATAGGCGACGTTTGAGGACCAGCCCGCGGCCATCAACAGAACGATGAATCCCTGCGCCAATCGCATGCTTATGCGTTCGGCCGCGGTAACCTTGATCTTCAAGAGCCCATTTCGCATCGTTATCGTTCGCATCGTTGCTCCCTTCATGCTCTGTGATAGTTGTGCTGTCTACGCCTCAATTCCCTGAGGACTCGCTACCGCATGACCGCGCATGCTTCTGACGGTCATGAGGCGCACTCAAAACTCCAGCGAGATGAGCGCCCACGCCGACAGCAGCATGACGGCAGAAAGAGCCGTCAAAACCGCCCATCGTAAGCGCCGTTGCCGTTCTCTCTTTACCTGGGCCGCGCTTTCGCGATCGGCTCGCGCATCGTCAACAGTCACGATTTCAAGCACTTGCATCGCATCGTCGAGCTCGGCCTCGACTTCGCTTCCAGACACCGGCCCACCTGCGGCGCACCACATCTCGGCCGAGAACCAATACTGCCGGCCGGCGATCATCAGCAGTCCTGGGTGTGAGCTTGCCGGGCGCAGCACTTTGCCTCGTGCTTTCATCGCTCCTCCTAAGGGCCGGAAAAATGTTGTGAGTGCGGGAGATCGGTGCTAGGCTTCTTCGCACTGGGGGTCATGCGCTGGGGGTAAGATCAGCACTTCCCTTCCCGCCCTCACTTACCCATTGCGCAAACCGTGAAGCAGAACTGTCATGGCTACGCAGAATTTTTCTGGAACGGACTCAGGCAGCGGGGTACCGGTGGCGCAGGTTTGCGTCCCCGCAGCACCTTCGGCACCTGAGCGGCAACAACTCGATCTCCTCTTCAGCCTTGCCTACGAGGAACTGCGCAGGCTAGCTTTGCGTGTCCGGCGCAGCGATCCCAGCGCCACACTCAACCCAACTGCGCTCGTCAACGAGGCATGGCTCAAGCTGGCGCGCTCCCCGGAGATTCGCGCCGAGTCTCCGCTCCACTTCAAGCGCATCGCCGCCCGCGCCATGCGGCAGTTGCTCATTGAGGCCGCCCGTCATCGCAATGCACACAAGCGCGGCGACGGCGCTGTGCGCGTCACTTTCGATGAGGTTTTGGCCGCAGCGCCGAGTTCGGAGGCTGACCTGCTCACACTGAATTCCTCTCTGGAAGAACTCGCGCGCCTCGCCCCTCGCCAGGCTGCCATTGTTGAAAGCCGCTTCTTCGGCGGCCTCGAAATGCGCGAGATCGCGGAAGCGCTCGAGGTCTCTGAGGCAACCGTGATGCGCGACTGGCGCGCTGCGCGTGCGTGGCTTAGTGTGCGCCTGCAGCCCTGATCGATTCAAAGTGCCTCACGGGATAGGAATGGACACTCATCGCTGGCAGCAAATGCAAACCATCTTTCACCAGGCCGCCGATCTTCCGCGTGCCGAGTGGGAGCCGTTTCTGCGCGCAGAGTGCGGCGATGATGACGGCCTTGCGAGCGAGGTTCTAGCCATGTTGCGGCATGATGTCGACACCAGCCCACTCGATCGCGAACTCGCCGGAACGGCAGCCGCTGTACTTGATGAATCAGATTCGCTCATCGCCCGGGAGTTCGGTCCATATCGGCTCATCCGTCTGCTCGGCGAGGGCGGCATGGGCGTGGTCTATCTTGCCGAGCGCGCCGACCTGCACACGCTGGCCGCTATCAAAATCCTGCGCGATGCATGGCTGTCGCCATCGCGGCGCGAACGCTTCTTCAGCGAGCAGAGAACCCTCGCGCAACTAAATCATCCCTGCATCGCACGGCTCTACGACGCCTCCGTACTGCCCGACGGAACCCCATACTTCGTCATGGAATACATCGACGGCGTACCGCTGGCTGACTATTGCCGCACCAACCGATGTACCGTTGAACGCCGCCTCCATCTCCTCCGCGATATTTGCGAAGCCGTGCAGCATGCGCACAGCCACGCTGTCATTCATCGCGACCTGAAGCCGTCAAACATTCTCGTGAAGAACGACGGCACAGTTCGCCTGCTCGACTTCGGTATCGCGAAGCAGGTGGAAAGTTTCGACTTGAAGGTGGATCAAACGATGACCGGTCTGCGCCTCATGACGCCTGCTTACGCTGCGCCAGAGCAGATTCGCGGCGACCGCATCGGCATCACCACCGATGTCTACTCACTCGGCATCATTCTCTACGAACTACTCACCGGCGAACTTCCGTTCGATCTCTCCAACCTCACGCCTGCGGAGGCTGCAACCGTAATCGTCGATCATGATCCGGGAAAGCCCTCCGCTGCTATGCGGCGCACTGGCGATGTGCAAGACACGAGAGTTCGTGCGTTGCCCAAAAGCGCATGGACCGATCTTGACGTCCTGTGCCTGACGGCCATGCACAAAGACCCACAGCGCCGCTATCCTTCTGTGGAAGCACTCATCCGCGATGTCGATCACTACCTGGTCGGCGAGCCACTCGAAGCGCGTCCTGACCGGTTCAGCTACCGCATCGCCAAGTTCGTTCGTCGCAATCGCACGGCCGTCGCTACCGCAGCCCTCGTCTTCCTCGTCATCCTCGGAATGGCTACCGTCTTCACCGTTCGCCTCACCAAGGCGCGCGATACAGCTCTGGCAGAGGCGGCCCGCACGCAGCGCATTCAGAAGTTCATGACCAGTCTCTTTCAAGGCGGCGACCCTTCGGCTGGCCCCGACAACAACCTCCGCGTGCTTACGCTGCTCGATCGCGGCGTCCAGCAAGCACAGGCTCTGAACAACGATCCCGAGGTACAGAGCGAACTCTATGAGACGCTCGCTGGACTCTATGAGAACCTCGGCAAATTCGACACGGCGAACTCGCTGCTGAACTCCTCACTTTCACTGCGCGAGTCCGTCTCTGGCGCAGACAGTCCGCCGGTCGGCGAAACACTCGTAGCCCTAGGCCGTTTGCGCAACGACCAGGCTCAGCTGCCGGAAGCGGAAAAACTCATCCGGCAAGGGTTGGATATAGAAACTCGTCACCTGCCGCCCGGTCATCCAGAAATTGTCAAAGCAACAACGGCTCTCGGCAAGGTACTTGAAGACCGCGGTTCTTACGATGCCGCGATTCAACTTCTCACGCAGGCCAGCACACTCCAGCAAGCAGGCAGCGACATGACGCCAGAGATGGCCGACACGCTCTATGAGCTGGCCAACTGCCACTTCTATGCGGGCCACTACGAAATTGCCGAGGCTCTGAACCAAAAACTGTTGCTCGCCTATCGTGCGCTGTACGGCCGAAATCATCCGCGCGTGGCTGATGTTCTTATCAATCTCGCAGCCATACGGCACGACCGCACATACTACGCGGAAGCCGAAAAGCTGGAGCGCCAGGCGCTCGATATCGTCGAGAAGTGGTACGGCGAGGATAACCCCATCACCGCGTCAGACCTCACAATGCTCGCGCGCACCCTTGTCTTTGAAGACCGCTACGACGAGGCCACATCCCTGCTTCACCGTTCACTCGCAATTAAGGAAAAGGTCTACGGGCCAGTGCATCCCAGCGTGGCATCTTCGCTCAACGAACTAGGCAACACTGCAGTGCGCGAGAGCAAGTTCCTCGATGCGGAGAAATACTTCGCGCGTATGGTCAGCATCTATCACGCGATCTATGGCGACCATCACTACCTTGTTGGCATTGCGACCTCGAACCTTGCAGGGGCTTATGCAGGCGAGCAGCAATGGACACAGGCCGAGACACTCTTTCGTCAGGCCGTCCAGATCTTCACCGAGACGCAATCCTCTACGCACATCAACACGGGCATCGCACGCGTCAAACTCGGCCACGTGCTCTTGCACGAAAAGGAGTATCGCGAAGCTGAAGTGGAGTCGCATGCTGGATACGACATCCTCATCAAGCAGATCGCACCCGGCGCAAGTTGGCTGATAAATGCGCGCAAGGATCTCGTTGAAGAGTACACCGCTCTTGGTCAGCCGCAGAGCTCTCAGCCCTTCCGTGCTGAGCTGGCCTCTCTCAACGCCAATCCTGCTCCTGGTCTATCGCGGAAATAGGTTGGCATCAACGGTACATCAACACTGGATGGCAACGCTCTATTGCCAGTGCTTGAGGCGATACGAGAGGCCAAACTGGAAGCCACCTGGGTGCATACCGAACTGCGGCTCGCCCGAGAAGTTGGGCGAGTTGAGGAGGAAGCGCTGCTGGTACTCCGCGCGCGCGGCCCAGCGCCGATCAAACCTGTATTCAACGCCGCCAGCCGGAGCAAGCGTGAAGTAGCTTCCGTCGCCAAGCTCAAAGGGGAAGTGCACCCGGTCCGATCCGATGGAGAACCGCGCATATGGACGCCACTTGTTGCTATGCAGAAAGATGTACTTCGGCCCCACGAGGAAGGTTGTCTGCGTTTCGCCGTTGTAGCTATTGAAACGCAAAAAATCCATGCTCGCCTCGAAGGCAATGCGGTGCGTCCAGTCGAACTCACCGAAGGCGCCGATGCCGCTCATGCGCACATCGGTTCCGTTTGGGAAAGCAGGATTCATATTGAGAAAGGAACCGCCGACCCAGAGGGATTGACCACTGCCGGTTGCAGAAGGAGTTGTCTGCGCGTTAGCAAGCTGCACAAGCGTAACCAGCAGCAACATTGCACAAACAGCACGGCATACACGTACCGGCATAGTGAAGATGGGAGCGAACGCAATGAACATGATCTTCCGGTTCTCCAGCATTTAGAAGAGCGACTTGATGGTGACCGACGCGGTAGCCGTCTGCGTGATAGAAAGCGTTCCGTCCGTAGCGACTCCCGTCACTGTGAGCGTGTAGCTCCCAGGCGTGGTTCCGCCGGTTGCGGTGTGCTTCGAGTTGCATCCCGTGACAGCAAACGCCGCCCAGGCTACGGCGATTACGAGCACGAACACGCGCGCGATGCGACGCCAGCTCCGTCGCGGCAGGAAGAAAAGGAACACGGCACACAGTGCGGTGGGTAGCTCGCGTCCAAGTAATGGAACATTCATTTTTGCACTACTCGGCGCGACGCTCTGCAGTACGAGCTTGGCTGTACCGCTGCCGCCACTTACGGTCGATGGCGTGATCGTGCACGTGGATCCGGAAGGAGCACCACTGCACGTCAGCGCAACGTCTAGTGAGAAACCGTCGCCAGGGGTGACTGTCACGGTATACGTTGCAGCTTCACCGGTGTAGATGCTCCTCGAAGACGGCGCGATAGAGAGCGAGAAGGTTCCGGTGATGACTTCATCGACTGCATTTGATGTGCTGGTAGCGTAAGGCGAGGACTCAGTGTAGACGGCTGTGATCGTATGTGTGCCGACAGTGAGCGTGCTCGTTGAATATGTGGCGACACCCGAACTGAGTGTTGCGGTCCCTAACACGGTTGAGCCGTCGTAGAACGTAACGGTGCCCGTCGCAGTGCCGGAGCTTGCAGATACCGTGTCAGTGCATGTCACAGTCGTGCCGTAGGAAGCGGGGTTCGGAGAGCAGGTGAGTGTGCTGGCTGTCGTGATGAGCGCCTTGACCACCTGGATGAGACTGGCCGAGGCGGATTCATGCGATGCGTCGCCTTCGTAGGTGGCCGTGATTGTATGCGATCCGACACTGAGGGAAGCCGTGGTGTAAGTAGCAACTCCGGAGCTTAACGTCACAGCGGCGAGCACGGTTGTGCCGTCATAGAAAGTGACGGTGCCGGTGGGCGTCGTAGAACTCTCGCTTGTGACGGTCGCTGTGAAGGTGACTGACTGATCGTAATAACTTGGATTCAGCGAACTGGTGATCGAAACGGACGATGGATACGGCACCGTGAGATATGCGACGACGCCGTCGTGGTTCGATGCGCGGGCGACAGTGCTGGAAGTGTAGGTATCGACCACCGGAAAATCAGCGCCAATGCGCGCATAGTCGATGGCGACGAGATCCGCGAGCTCGGAGCTGATGAGGATGTGGTCCGGCTGCTCGGCAGAACCGCTCTCCACGTAGGTGTAGCGTGCAGTTGCAGCGTTCGTTGCGCCTGTGGCGAGATTCTCGGCAGAGGTTGTCGTGTTCTCGAGCGATGTGGCGTTATAGGTCGCGTCATAGAGCGTGACCAGCGTTCCGTTGCTGGTGTTTGTTGGCTCGCTGCCGTCCAGAATCCCGAGCGCGTCCACGTATCCGTCAGAGAATTCGAAGCTGTTATAGCCACCTGCGACGAATATATGCCGGCTGGAGGCTTCGAGCGTTTCAAGATATGTTGATAACGCTTCTGCCTGCTGTTCGCGCTGCAAACGAGCTTCTGCGCCTTCAGTTGTGTCGTCGATCTTGTCGCGGCTGCTGAAGCTCGCATTGGCCACAACGATGTTGTAGTCATCCGTTCCCGTGCGGGGAATGCCTGCCGTGAACACCAGTGGTGAACGGCCGTAGAGCGTGGCAGTTGTTGCGCTTGTTGTTGTGTAGGTCGTGGCTGCGAGCACCTGTGCAACCTGCGGTGTATCGAACTTCGATGCGTTATACAGGAATGCATTGACGAGGCCGTCGGCGTCCTCGGTTGAGATGGTTCCCAGCGTGTATGAAGGGCCTCCAGCGCTCGTCACCGCACTTTGCAGTAGTGTGAGAGCTGCCGGCGCAATGCCCTGCAGTGCGAGCATGTCGGGCGAGTTCTCGTAGTTGACGACGGCGTTGGCGAGCTTCGCAATGCGGACAGTCTCACTCGTAGTCAGGCCATTCGCATCCTGCGTAGCCAGCGTGATCTGGCCTGTCGAGGCAGCGGTGGCTGCCGTAGGTGAAATCGTATTGCTCGCCGTGAGCGCGCTGACTGTCGCTGAAGTCAGCAGCAGGCCTGTGTATCCGGCAGTGCTGACGTGGTAATCAACGATACCGATGAGATTCGCACTACCTGTGTATTTAGTACCCGCAGCCGCATCGATTGCGGTACCGCCGAGCGTGGTCGTATCGACAAGCAACAGCTGCGGGTTGCCTGACCAGCGTGCAACGGTGCTTGGCGCCGCCGAAGGGACGGTCTCAAGATAGCTGATGCCCGCGCTGCGGAATGGCCGCGTGGTGGTGAGCACAGCCCAGAACTGGCCGTTAGTCGTGGCTGACTGGCTGGCTGCGACAACCGTGCCGCCCGTGCCTTGCGTGACCATCAGCGACGAGCTCGAAGGCACATTGACACGCATGCCTTCAAACGGCAGCCACTGACCGAAGGAGTTTGCCGTGTAGAGCGAACACGTGCCGCTCGTGGCGCTGGTCATCGTCGCCGAAGAGATGCTCGAAGGCAGCGTGTTACCCGTGGAGTTGAGAACTACGTTCGTCGAATCGGGGCTGGCGATGTAGATCTGCGTACCAGCGTAGCTCGACTGATTCGACGCCTGCACCACGCCGGTCACCGTCACGCTGGCTTGCATCGCCACGTTGGACGGCACGCCTGTCGGCGTATACACATAGATGCCTTCGGCGGTGCAGACATTGCTGTCAAAGTCCGCATCGGCATTCTCGATATAAAAGCCGTCAGAGAGCACGGCGATGACGATACCCGTGGTCGTAACCGACTGCGCGAGGTAGGGCGAACTCGGCAGATCGGTTTGGATCGCATGAATATTGACCGTGGTCTGCGACCAGGACTGCACCCCCAGGGCGAGGACGGCTGCTGCCATAACCTGGCGCAGAGCGCTGCGCCACTTGCCCTTGCGCATGTTCTGAAGTTCTGTTCGCGGGCATGCGTGGACGGTGCCCGGACGCAACTCGATGCTCTCAGGACTCACGGCGGCGTTCCTTCGTCGTGCGGGAATTGGTGATTCTCCCTTTGGGACGATGCCCCTGCACAATCTGATTACAGAACGCGGAAGGTTGGCTTTCTCCATTGGCCGGCCAACCGTCTAACGCTCAGGCTAAAATGTGACCAGACGAGGGAGACGGGGCGCTTGTCGGTAGCCAGACGCTTGATCGCAAGTGGAATTGTGCTGTTGGGCTCGTGCCTGAGTGCGTCCTCGCAGGTCGCCGAGAGCGCTCGCTCCACGACAGGCGACACCGCGCGTGCTCAAGAGAGTGTTCCGCGTGTCCCCGGTCTTTCCGATCTCTTCAGTGGGTTTAACGCTGGAGTCAGCTACTTTGGCGCGCATAACTCGGCCATCGGCTGGTATTCGGTGGCCACACCAGCCGTCAGCTATAGCTTCTCTCAGCACTACTCGGCCGATGCCAGCGCATCGATCTACTTCCATCGTCTGGTAGAAAATCTCGATCCAGGCGCGCCGCCCAACCAGAAACTCGTGCTCGATGCGGTGGATGCCAGCGACACTTTCCTGAGCTTTCACGCAACGTATCTACCACGGCATCTGCAGGACACGATCACCGCATCTCTGTCTCTTCCTACCGGCAATTCATCGGAAGGCCTGGGGACCGGGCACGTCACTTACGACTTTACAAACCACGTTGAACGCGACTTCGAGAAGGCGGGCATCTTCCTCGATCTCGGCGCGGGTAACTCGTCGACGCTTTCGAACAATATTGTGACTAAGGACTACAGCTCACTTGGCCCGCTGGTGCACTTTGAGACAGGGTCGATCTTCTGGTGGCGCGGGAACTACATGGAGATGCTCGCCTACGAACAACTCCCCATCGGCAGTCAGACAGTTTACACGTCGTACTCGCCCACCGATGGAAGCACGCAAACCGTCGTTTCAAGCCCAAGCATCAGCGAAGACAACGGTCTGACTGTGATTGCAGGTATCCCGCTCACTTCAAAGCTGACAGCGCTTTCTTACTACAATCGCAGCCTGCGTCATCACAGCGACACGGTTTCATTCGGCCTGACGTACGTGCTGCGGGGATCGCAGAAGAGCAAGTGGATGTCGATGATCGACCGGGCCCTGCGCGAGGCTGAGCGCGACCCGCAATAGCAGGAGCTGCTATTCGAGCTTCTGCAGTTTCTCAATCTGCTCGGGAGCCATCTGCTCGCGGATCTGCATCAGCATGGCCAGGGTGCTCTTCTGCAACGCACTACGTGCCTGGTTCACGGCATCCACTGCGGCGAAGACAGCCGTCTTATCGGCACTCGCATCTTTGTTTACCTTTTCAAGATTGCTCTGCGCCTTCAGGAATGCCTTGTAGCTCTCGACGATCACGGTACGGTTGGCGTTGAAGATCGAGTCCATCCGCTTCTGCTGCTGCGATGTGAGCCCAACCTGATTGGCAACGGAACGATCGTCCCACCACCGGCCGGACGGACCGAACTGCAATGCGTTGCGCGATGCGTTAGCGCTCTTCGCGTCCTGCGACGTTACCGATCCACCAGGGCGGTTCATGCCCCCCGGACCGCCAGGACCTGAATGGCTACCAGGCGCACCGGGACCGGTTGGCGGAGGTGGAGGAGCCTGCGCCACAAGAGCGGCGGTGGGCAGGATCAACCAACCGGCAACCAAGCACATAATCCGCAGAGTTTGAGGCTTCATTGTGATTCTCATTTTGGTTGTGCCTTCTAATGCGACTTTGGGCTCTCCATCAAATGGTACTGGTCGACGATGGAGTGTTCATCCGGATTGATGGCAGCATCCACGTCTTTCATCAACTTGTTGTCTTCAGCGATCTGCTCAACGCTGTTGCCCGTATCGGATACTGTCACTGTGTTTTGAACAGTATCGGTGTGTGAGCGATGCACGACGGGCAGACCAAGCACCACGAGCATCATGGCCACTGCACCGGCCCCCAGCAGCGGAGAGGGCACAAAGAACGGCCGTCTGCGCTGTACTGTCTGTAACCGTAGCGTGCGCGCCTGCGCCCAGCCAAGCGAAGCCTGGTTGAACATATCTACGCCATCGCGAAATGCCTGCAGCTTTTGCCGGCACTCGGCGCACTCCTCCAGGTGGACTTGAGCCTCGCGCGACTCCATTCCAATCAGAACGTCGTCGAAGGCTTCTGCGGAAAGATGAGTTGGCAAATGCGACGTCATATCTCAACTCCCATCCGGCTGCGGATGGCCTTGAGCGCGCGATGCAGATGGGTTCTCACCGTGTTCGCACCCATGCCAAGTATTGTACTGATCTCCTCAACCGACAACTCCTCAGAGAACTTCATCAAGAAAATAGTGCGCTGATTTGGCGAAAGCGTTTCGAGCGCCTTGTACAGGTTCTTCACGCGCTCCTTGGCAAGCAGCTGGCGCTCCGGGCTCACTGCGTCAGAAGGAATGAACGAGGCCATCTCGTCCACATCGACAGCCGTAGTGCGCACCTGCTTCCAGAACTTGAAGCGAACCGAGCGCAGATGCTCGCGGGTAATGTTGATGGCGATGCCCGTGAGCCATGTGCTTACGCTGCAGTCACCGCGAAAATTCTCGCGGCCTCTGTAGGCGCGCAACAGCGTGTCCTGGGTGACGGACTCAGCAAGATCGGGGTCGCCAGTGGAGTACGTGACGAAGCGACGGAGACGGGCACCGTGCTTTTTTGCCAGCGCATCGATGTCGTCCAGCTCGCTGATGGCCGCTGCCCTCCGTAGCACCGCTGATTCTACAGCCGGAAGCGAAGTGCAGGCTAATGCCAGCGTGCCAATGGTTGAAGTTGCCACAAATCGTCCTCCGTGCTGAAGTCCCCGGCGTAAGCCTGCGCCGGAACGCTCAGGCTCATCGTTCATAGCCTTCGAACAGTTCGTGGCAGATTCGGCCAAAAACTGTTACATCGCCGGTCAAATTCTGCCAACCGCCTGCTTTCACTCCGACTAAAAGAAGTTTCCTTAACCGAATCGCGGTTGCCGTGTAATCACTCCGCAAAAATTCCGTCTACCCATCCGTTGAACCTCGCGGCGAGCATCTGGCCACCGCATGGATCGGCTCCACATCAGCCCCTGCGTCAAACGCACCGGGTGCAGCACTTTGCACATCGCTGCGCAACGAGAGTGTGTAGACACACCAACCTTCCTATCGGAGATTCACTATGCTGCATACGTTGGACAGCGATCTTCTTGACGGCTTCATTGCAACGGACGAGAACCCCGAGCTGGCCGTCATTGTTCCGACTTACAACGAACGCGATAACGTTCCGCTCTTACTTAAAAAACTGCGCACAGCCCTGTCTGGAATCCATTGGGAAGCAATCTTTGTCGATGACGATTCACCGGATGGCACATCGGAGGTTGTACGGCGGCTTGCAATACACGACCGTCGTGTGCGACTCGTGCATCGTGTAGGCCGGCGCGGACTCTCTTCAGCATGCATCGAGGGCATGCTTGCCAGTTCCTCGCCCTTTATCGCCGTGATGGATGCCGACCTGCAGCACGATGAGTCGATCCTGCCCGCGATGCTCAACAAGCTGCGTACGGACGAACTCGATCTAGTGGTGGCAACTCGTAATGCCGCAGGTGGAAGCATGGGGGCGTTCAGTGCCAGCCGCGTCTTTCTCAGCCGGCTCGGACAGAGGATCAGCAGCTCGATCGCACGTTGTGCGGTCTCTGACCCGATGAGCGGTTTTTTCCTGCTGCGGCGCTCGTTTTTGCTCGAGGTTGTTCACCGGCTCAATGGCAGCGGCTTCAAGATTCTGCTCGACCTGTTAGCCAGCTCGGTGCGGCCCGCACGCGTGGGCGAAGTGGGCTACCGTTTCGGCAAGCGTCAGCACGGAAGCAGCAAGCTCAATCTCACGGTTGGCCTCGAGTACATCGCCATGGTGGTGGACAAGCTCAGCGGTGGAATGATCCCAACGCGGGTGCTTACATTCTCCCTGATCGGCGGGCTCGGCGTACTGGTGCACTTCCTCTGCCTCAGCGCGCTCTATCGCGAGCAGCACATCGCCTTCGCTTTCGCTCAGAGCATTGCAACCAGCGTAGCAATGGTGAGCAACTTCTTCCTCAACGATCTGATTACCTTTCGGGATCGGCGGCTCAAAGGGTTTCACAAGCTCACTGGCCTGTTGATGTTCTGCCTCGGCTGCTCATTTGGCGCATTGGCAAACGTATCGCTTGCACAGGTTCTGCTTAACGATGGCTTGCCGTGGTACCTGTCGGCGTTTGCAGGCATTGTTGTCAGCTCCGGATGGAACTACTCCATCAGCAGCCTGTTCACATGGCGCAAACCGCAGACACGGTCGTTGCCCGTTTCGCATACATATTCCGAATCCGTGCCTTCGAGCTAGAGGAGAACGCCTGTGAAGATGCCCCAATCGAAGAGATTCATCGCGCTGTTCTGGCTGGCTTCAGCCATCACCGTTGCCGTGCTCACGTGGCAGGGGCCGGCATGGTGGGACACGGACGTCTACGCAACGGCGATGCATGTGCTTAAGCGCGGCGGCGATCCTTATGCTGAGGGAATCGCCGCGCAGCAGACATTCCATGCGCAAATCCAGGATGCTCATGCAAAGCCACCGATGACCTATGTCTACTCGCCCCTCACACTGCCGGTGTTGCGCGTGCTGGGGCACGTACCAGATCGCATACTGGGCACGGCCTACTACATAGCGCTGCTCGGCGGCTTCCTGTTGCAGTTGTGGGCAGCGTGGAAGATGGCGCTGCCTCATGAGCGCACCGTGCTGCCCTTCCTGTTTCCTGCGGTGGCATTCTTCCCCGGTCTGCTGAATGACGATGTGCTGCTCAGTGGCAATGTGGTCTATCTACTCTACGGCCTGATCCTCGCTGCTGCGGTGCCCGGCTGGAAGCGCAACCGCTGGGGCTGCTACTACATGGCTGTTCTTGCTGCGTCCTGCTGCAAGGCGCCGCTCCTCAGCCTGCTTGCATTGCCGGTTTTCTTCGGGCACAAGCAATGGTGGAAGGCTTCTGCATGCGGCGTCGTGGGTGTCGCGCTGTTCGCGAGCCAGGCGCTGATATGGCCGAAGCTCTTCGCCGAATACCTGACCGCCGTAAATCTGCAGTTCACTTACAACGACGACTTCGGCTTCGGTCCTGCTGGTCTTCTTGGCAGCGTCCTCTGGCACGCAAGCCTGCCATACTCGATGCCATCGCAGATTCTTTACCTAGCGTTCGCTGCGCTCATCAGCTCCACTCTGTGGCTTACGATGCGCCGGCTGCCCAACGCACCTGAGGCAAAGGCCGCATGGCTTCCGGTGGTCCTTGTCGGCACCATCCTTCTCAATCCGCGCGTGAAAGAGTACGACATTGCGCCGTTAACAATTCCTCTTGTCCTGATCGCGTGGCGCGCGTGCCTTGTTGCGCGTGCTGCTTTCGAGACGCGTCAGCGGGCTACTCGTCCGTTTCTCGCGTGGAGCAGCGCTCAGGTGGATATGCTTGGAGCAAAGAGCTCACGGCCGGAATGGAGCACCGTGGTCGCAACGGCGGCAGCGTTCGGGTGGTTTCTCGCCATCAACCTTACCGCCGGAAGCGGCATCTGGAAGCCACTAGCGCTCGTAGTGTTGTTGGTTGCATTTGCGGCAGGGACGTGGGCTACCGTCTACTGGGGTGCGCTCGAGGAACAGTCCGCAGGAAACACCCGATCCACCTCAACCAATCCACTGACGGTGAAAGTCGTCCAATGATCCGGCCGCACTAAATGCGGAGCGCAGCGACATGGTGTGCTAGTCAAATTGATTCACACTTTGCGCTGCGCTCCGTGCTGCATTCGTGTCAGACGCGGCACGGCGATTAGCGTTACTGCAAACAGAAATATCGATGCCGCTATGAACTCCATCCGGCCATGGCGCAGATCTTCGACCATGAGCTTGAGCGCCATGAGCGCAAGCGCTGCATAGGCTACACGCGTCATCTCGAGTCGGTGCCAGTGAGCTCCGCCATAGGCGAATATCAACGCCACTGCGCAGATGATGAGCGTGCGAAGAAACGCGACGTGGAACACTCCCGGAACGATCACCATCGCGAATAGTCCGAGAGATGCATGAGCTGCGAGTGCGGCGACTGAGCACGCGGCCAGTAATGCAGTGATGAGATGCAGCACCTGTTGCTGCCACTCTTCGCCAACTCGCTCACGCCCCGCTGCGTATGCGAGCACAGCGCACGTGGCCACCAGAACCACGCTCCAGGCTGGCCTCGCCGGTGGCGCGGCCGCCAGCACCGCAAAGGCATAGGAAAGCAAACTCGACACAAACGCAGCGACGACTAGATACACAACCCCGTGAAGCTCAAGCGTGCGGCACTCAAGACGAACGCCCGCAGCGACCGATATCAATGCTGCGATGCCAAGCAAAGCGGACGCCAACGGCGCTGGCAGGCTCCAGTAAACTCCAGCAAGCAGCAGCGCGATGCTCCACAATGCGAAGACGCGGAAGTTGCGCCGCTTCCCAGACGCGCGGAAACGGCCGATGACTGCTGTATAGCAAACCCCAGACAATACCAGGCAAAGTACTCCGATAGCTGCCCCGGCCCACACCGGCACGAAGAGCAGGGCGCTGAAGACTGCAAGTAGAAACGCAATCATTGCCTGAGTCGCGTCGAAGGCTGTGATCTGCTGACGCAGCACACCAACCCTTGCGGCTATTGCCGCGGCACTGATGATAAACAGTGCACAAGACGGAGCCAGTAGTACACCAGCGCTCAGCGCAAGATAACCCACACGGCTTGTCTCTGAGCTGCCGTAGATGTACGCCGTCAAGAAGACGGCGAGGTCTGTGGCGAGACTCACCAACGGCCTGATTGCCAGCCCATCACGAAATGTGCGCTGGTACTCACACAGCAGAACCGCGAGCAGCATCAGCGACAGGAACGGCACGACATGATGGGTAGCAACCGACAAGACAAGAGCCGTAAGTGACGCAGCTGCACAGGCCACAGACGCAACCAGCGAGCGCTCCGGTTTCCATCCGAGCACTGTGGATACGGCGAGAAAGACGCCCAACACTGTCGCCGTCAACGCCGGCGTCAGCAGGTTAAAGCGCAGTGTTAGTTCCCAGAGCATGGGCGCAAGAATCAGCGCAGAGGTGCCTACGTAGATTGCGCCCGCCCACGGCTTCGCAGCCACCAAACGGGATGCAACCGCCAGCCATCCGATCGCATAGACAATTGCAGCACCCGCCACAATTGCACGAGGCAGCACGGCCGACTCCATGACTGCGCGCAACACGTAGGCACCAGCGATTCCGAGCATGGCTTTGCCTAGAACGGCGAACATACCGCCACCGGATTCGGCAGACGTATCTTCGATGGCTTGCGCGACCGACGTCTCCGGCAGCTGCAACGGCGCAGGCTCGACGGCCTCAGTGCGATGCTCCAATGAATGGACACGCTTTTCAAGTGCATCCACCCGCGCGGAAAGCAGTTCCAGAGCTTCGGGAAGACTATCCATGACCTTCACCCGATTGGCAGCTCTCTGCCATGTTCAGCAGTTGATGTTTCAGTCAGCAGCTGCACCGTGCGACGCACCCAGGTCGTGCCACGGAGGCAGCAGCTTGACCAGAACCCACAGGATTCCCAACGGGAGAAGCGCCAGCGCAGTGGAGACGATGAGCCCCTCGCGCGTTACCAAGCCGACTTTATACGTGGTGTATCCCAGGAAGCTTTTTGAGAACAGCTCGCCGCCGATTACTACGTTCCAACGCATGGCAAAGATGCCCACCAGCGCCAGCGCTCCAGCTATGGCATAGCTGCGCTTGCGCACAATCTCCGGCAGCTTGACCACTTGCGTTATGGCAAGCAGCGCGAGAGGAACGAGCGTGCCGAGGCAGATTTGCAGCACGATCTGCGAAAAGAAAAGCTTGGTGTGCACCATGAAGTCCAGGCTGCGGAATGACTCGTCGGCCTCATAGATGCGGTGAATCAGATCGAGCATCTCCAGGCTGAAGTCGATGATGAATGTGTAGAAGAGGTACATCGCAATCGTGTCCACGCAGTTCATATCGATCAGCTTGCCGCGCAGCTTTGTGCTTGCCATGTAGATGAGCATCACTCCTGCAATACCAGAAACCATCGCCGAGAAGATAAACACGACGGGCATGAGCGGCGATGACCACCATGGATTTGCCTTGATGGACCCGAAGATGAAGCCGACATAACCGTGCAGCAGGAATGCTGAAGGAATGCCAACCAGCGTTACGATCCATCCCACACGCTCGTCGATGTGGAGGGCGCGTTCGCTGATGTTGTTCGAGCCTAGCGTCATGATCCGATAGAGCAGGCGCTTCAGGCCTTTGCTCGATTGCGCCATGAGCACGATCTCGCGGCGGTAGTCGAGCCATATCTCGAAGACCAGCACGGCCATCAGGTACCACAGGTACACATATCCGAACATAGCCATTGCCGACGTGCCGTGCGGAGTGAAGTACATCTCCGGCGAGCGCTCGGGATGCCCGAGATGCAGTTGCAGCGGCAGCGGAGCTACCAGCAGAAACGACAGCGCTGTGAGCAGTGCGAGCCGATACGTGGGGTTGACCGCCTGTACCTTGAAGACGCGCACGAGCGACGCCAGGATGAACGCACCGGCTACCAGTCCCGTGATGTACGGGTACAAGACGATCAGCACACTCCAGACGAGCTCTACCTCGTTCGGATACATGAAGCCCTCAACACCATTCATAGCTGTCACCTGCCTGCCATTGGCACATCATCGTTTCGTCGTATATCAGCGCACTGAGCCATCGAGGCTGTTGTAGTAAACCTTGGCGCCGGTGGCCATCTGCGGTTTCAGCACCTGCACGCTGTGCGTCTTCAAGAACTCGTGGATCGGATCGCTGGGGTTCTTCAGGTCCGCCAGCTGGCGCGCGCCCGTCGGGCAGGCTTCGCAGCATGCGGTCGTCAGCCCCTTGGTGATGCGGTGGTAGCAGAGAGTGCATTTGTCCGCCACCTTCTTCTCCGGATGGATGTAGCGGCAGCCATAGGGGCAGGCCTGCACGCAGTACGCACACCCGAGGCAATACTTCTGATCCACCAGCACCACGCCATCCGGCGAGACAAAGGTGGCGCCTACAGGACAGACCTGTGTACACGGCGAGTCGGCACAGTGGTTGCAGAGCTTCGGTACGAAGAAGTACTTCCCGGCATCTTCCTTCGCCTCTGGGAATCCTTCTTTGCCGCCGTTGGGGGAGATAACCTCGGGCGACGACATGTTTTCGTCGGTTACGTGATAACGCTCCACCCAGGTGCGGAAGAAGCCGTCGGGAACGTCGTTCTCTGCCCGGCAGGCACGCACGCAGTTGCCACAGCCGATGCATTTGGGAATGTCGATCAACATGCCCCACCAGTGCTCGCTCATCGCGTAGTTCGGCGAGGCCTCGGGCGTTCCGGCCAGGATCGACTTCCATGCCACAGCCGCCGCAGGCAGCAGAACCAGGATGTGACGCCGCGAGATATTCATTTCGCACCTCCTGCGCTGATGGCTGGGTTGTGTGGCTGGTGGCAGGTCTGGCAGGGTATGCCGCTCATGTGGTCGGCCGCGATTTGTGGAAAGCCCTTCGGCTTGGCGGCGCTGGCTGCGTGGCAGCGTATGCAGAGCACCGCAGTGTCTGGTTTGACAGGAGTCACAGACGACGGATCGTCAGCGTGTTTCGCCAAGGGGCCGTGGCAGGCCTCGCAGTTCACATGCGCGTGCTTGCCGGCCTGCTTGGCCGCAGCTTCATCGCCGTGGCAGGTCTCGCACGCCTGGTGGCCTGCGAAGTGCACTGGCCGCGCCGCGATCTCGCCGATAGCGTTGCCCCGGTAGTGGCCGTATTGCCCGAAGCTTTTCGGTACGACGTATCCCCGGATCAGCAGGAAGGCGAGAAAGGCGATAACAAATAGCCCGGCAAATCTGAACAGATGCCCTGCATCCCTGAAAACACTCATGCAGCCAATCTCCTTCACACCCGCGCCGGCAAGCGGCAGAACCTGCCCCCGGTGTGATCCAGAACCATCTTTTGCGGCATGAGATTCGCGGCATGCGATCGCGACTGTATGTGAGTCACATCACATGGCGGTGTGACGTAAATCATCCGTAGAGCTGCTCCCCAACGCGCCGCTCGCATACCGCTATCGCATTGTCTAAAGCGGCATGCGCAGCGACGGTATTTTCACCGTGCTTCAGAGCCGTTTTAGTGGAAGGCGGACGGTGCTGCATGTTTCGTATGCCCGCATCCGAGTTCCACGCGGTCGAATTGAAGCTGCTCCCGACGCCCCCTACCCGGTCTGTTTTTGTTTGGAATTCCCGATACTGCGCGGTGAGCGGTCTGCCCTGTATACTGGCGCGGCATCCGATTTTGGGAGAACTGCTCATGCTTAAGAAAACGTTTGCCGGAGCCGCCTCGGTCGCTCTTGCGCTCCTCGCCTCCACGTTCGCCAGCGCCCAGCCTGCCCCGCAGCTGACCATTCATCCCAACCAGCCGCTCCATGCGGTTTCGCCCACGCTCTACGGACTCATGACCGAGGAGATCAATTACTCCTACGACGGCGGCCTGTACGCCGAGATGGTCCGCAACCGTACCTTCCGTGGGGATTGGTCCGGCATCGGGTCCTGGTATCTGGTGGAGGACGGCAACGCTGACGCCAAGATGGACCGGGACGAGCACACCGGCCCTTCGGATGCACTTCCCTCGAGCCTTCGCATCGACGTCTCCCGCGCCGATGCGCACAGTGCGGCAGGCGTGATGAACATCGGCTGGTGGGGCATGGCGGTTACGCCAGACACGGTCTACAAGGGTTCGTTCTACGCCAAGACCACGACCGACGACCTTGGCCCCGTCACGGTTTCGCTTGTCAGCGACGTTACCGGCAAGGCTGTGGCCACCGCCACCGTCTCCGGCCTCACCGCAGGCTGGAAGCAGTACACCTTCACGCTGAAGACGGGCGCGATCCAGCCTTCCGCAACGAACCACCTCTCGCTCACCGTGGCGCATCCCGGGTCGGTCTGGTTCAACCTCGTTTCGCTCTTCCCGCCCACCTTCCACGACCGCCCCAACGGCACCCGCGTGGACCTGATGGAGAAGATGGCGGCAATGCGCCCCACCTTCCTGCGCTTCCCTGGCGGCAACTACCTTGAGGGCAACCACATCAACGAGCGCTTTGAGTGGAAGAAGACCATCGGCCCCATGGTCGACCGGCCTACCCACCCCAGCCCGTGGGGCTATCAGTCGTCAGACGGTTTCGGCTTGCTGGAGTTCCTGGGCTGGTGCGAAGACCTGCACATGAATCCGCTCCTCGCCGTCTATGCCGGTTACTCGCTGAACGGCGAGCACATTGCGCCCGGCCCGGCGCTCGACTCCTACGTGCAGGATGCTCTGGACGAGGTCGAGTACGTGACCGGCGGCCCGGAGACCAAGTGGGGCGCGCAGCGCGTGAAGGACGGCCACCCTGCCCCCTTCCAGCTCACCTACGTCGAAATCGGCAATGAAGACTGGTTTGATCGCTCCGGCAGCTATGAAGGCCGCTACGAGCAGTTCTACAAGGCCATCAAGGCGAAGTACCCCTCGCTCCAGCTCATCGCCACTGCACCGCTCAAGGCCTTCCGGCCCGACGTAATCGACGACCACTTCTACGTCCGCGCCACGCAGAACTTCAAAGACGCCACGCACTACGACAAGACCGACCGCTCCGGCCCGAAGGTCTTTGTGGGCGAGTGGGCTACGCGTGAAGGCGCACCCACGCCAGACTTTGGCGCGGCGCTGGGCGATGCAGCCTGGATGACCGGCCTGGAGCGCAACTCGGACATGGTCGTGATGGCCTCCTATGCACCACTGCTGGTCCGCGTTGACCCGGGCGGCATGCAGTGGGAGACCAACCTGATCGGCTACAACGCCGGCTCCAGCTATGGTTCGCCTGCCTACTATGCGCAAGTGCTGTTCGCGCAGTACCTCGGCGACCAGGTTCCAGCCTCGTCGCTCACCGGCGCGGGGGAGAAGCTCTTCTACTCCGCCACCACCAACGCAGCGAAGAAGAAGCTCTACCTCAAGCTCGTGAACGCATCCACTGATCCGCAGCCCGTGCAGATCGATCTGGATGCCAAGGTAGCTCCGACAGCCAAGGCCGTCTCTCTGACCGCCACCAACATGCGCGAGACCAACTCCATCGACGCACCAACGCGCGTCGTGCCCGTGGAGTCCACGCTGAAGGGCGTCTCCAGCAAGCTCCAGCACTCGGTGCCGGCGCTCACCATCCAGGTGATCGAGTTCGATCTTCAGTAGCAGGGGCCGCAGTTGATACATGAAAAGGCCGGAGCGCAGGCTCCGGCCTTTTCATGCACACGCAAACGCGCTACCGCTGCACGGCCCAGGCCATGCCGTCCGGATTGCCGCCCACATCGAGCCGTCCCATAAGCTCGAGCGTCTTCAGGTCGATCACGGCCACGTAGTTCTTCTCCGAAACGGCCACAAACGCGCGGCCTCCATGCGGGTCCATCTGGATGCCCTCCGACCCGCCGCCCAGCGAAATACGCTTCACTACGGCACGGGTTGCTGCGTCCAGCACCACCAGGTCTGTCCCACGCAGCAGCGACACCAGCACCAGCTTGCCATCGGGCGAGAACTTCACACGGTTCACGCCGTCCACGTTCGCCGTCAGCGTAGCCGTTACGCTCTTGGTCTCCAGGTTGATGACCGACAGCGTGCCATCGCCCGCGTTGCCCACCCACATCTCGCGGCCGTCGGGCGAGACATCGAACCCCTCATCGCGCGAGCCTACCCGAATCACCGTCTCGATCCAGTCGCCCGGCGCGGGCGGCACGGCTCCCGGCGGCATCGCTCCCGGCGGTGGACCGCCTGACACCATCTGCCAGTCCATCACCGTCACTGTGCCCGAGTTCACATTGGTGGTCAGAATTCGCTTCGTCCCGGGGAAGACGTAGACCATGTGCGTGCGGTTCTGCCCCGTCCCGATGATCGTGTCCACGGTGCCGGACTTCGGATCGTAGCTGCCGATCGCCTTGGCCGCTTCTGCCGTGAACCACACCCTTCCGTCTGCAAAGGAAAGCCCGTGCGGCCCGCGTAGCGCGCCCAGATCCACCGCGGGCAGCGCCTTCTGCGCTGACAGATCGATCACGGCCAGTGTGTTGTACCGTCCGAATCCGTAGTTCGACACGTACGCCCGCTGCCCGTCGCTTGACGCAACCACCTCATGCGGATCGGCCCCCACCGGCACACGCGCCACCACTACGAGCGTCGCCGGATCGACGATCGCCAGCGTCTGCGCCTGCTTCGACAGCACCAGCAGGGTCTCATGCGGCGTTGCCTGCGCCAGCGCGCACACCGCACCCATCGCTAAAGACAAAAACGCCCCCAATGACCGGTACATCATCCGTTCACTCGCCTCCAAGCCAGATTGTCCTATGAGTTAGACGAACATGTCTTTATCGGCGGCCGAATGGGTCGGCTGCTGCTGCCGCGGCCCGCGCACGCCCGAGCGCAGCGCCTCCAGCGCGGCGCGCGCAAACGCCGCCATGCCGGAGATCTGCCTGAGCGGCACGTTGATGGCGTCTGTAAGAACCGCGCTCGCACGGTCCACTGTGTCGAGCACACCGGTCACCATGGTGTCGATGCGGCTGGTCTGGCGCCGCGTGCGCTCCAGAATCTCCATCGCCGAGGCTTGCATCTCCGCGCTCTGCAACTTCAGGCCGCGCACAATGTCCGCAAGATCGGTGGTTGCTGCTTCAAGCTTGGGCGCCACGCGTCCTAGAAACTCCCGCAGTTCGGTGGCCACGGGCACCACTACGCCGCGCAGCTCTTCCATCTCGCTCTGGATCGTCTTCGCCGTCTTGCGGACCGCCAGCGCGAGCGCCAGCAGCACTACGGCCTGCAGCAGCACAGCAAAGCCCGTCAGCCCGACAAACCAGATCAGCAAGGTCTCTGTATTCACGTTCGCCATTTCGTTCCCTGGCGCTGTCACACGCCTGCGCTTACTATCCAGACGCGCGATGCGTCAGACAATTCCTACTCAAAAGAACTACCGG
>Ga0318572_10000105_pt1 | contig 36563 bp, 30 predicted proteins | sample GRESIP089b5f20_FD_202528 | JGI IMG/M metagenome (GOLD analysis project Ga0318572, IMG submission 202528) | Tropical soil microbial communities from Luquillo Experimental Forest, Puerto Rico - GRE.SIPMG.089b5f20 | ecosystem: Environmental > Terrestrial > Soil > Tropical forest > Bulk soil...
CCGAGGTGAGGCTATACGCCCCCTGGTAGCCGGGGCCCCAACCATTCTGGCCAAGTCCGGAGGCGTGGATATCGTAGCCGCCGCCCATGCCGCCGACGAGCATTGCCAGGACTGAGGCGGCGAGGATGCCTCCGAGGAACTGGCCTACCCAGTAGCGGATCATTTCTCCGGTGGACATGCGGCCGGCAGCCCAGACACCCAGGCTGACGGCGGGGTTGATGTGGCAGCCAGAGATGGGGCCGATTCCGTAGGCTGCACCGATCAGGGCAAAACCGAAGGCGAAGGCAATGCCAAGGATGCCGACTTTGTCGCCGGCGACGACAGCAGTACCGCAGCCAAACAGCACAAGAATGAAGGTTCCGACCAGTTCAGCGATGAATTTCTTCATGGATTCTCCTTGGTTGTGGCTGCCGGCATGTAAGGCGGACAATGTCGGCAGTCGAGGGGCAGATGGTCAGGCGTGCGCTCAGCAGGGGAGCTGGGCTCAGCCTCCGGACAACGGTGCTGCAGGAGCTAAAATCGCATCAAAGTCTGGCAGGACAACAGGGTAGAGTCAAGGGAAATGAACTCTCCACACAATAGCGCACCATTGGCTGGCCGGCCAAATTCACGAAACGTTTGCAATTTATTTGCCTCATTGCAGTAGTCTGTTCATAGTTCCGTGCGGCCTCCGCAATGCCGTTCGATGGCTGCCGGCCAAGGGGCAGACAGGTTGAGCCAGACTGTATTTGTACTGGAAGATGACACCGACATCGCGCGGCTAGTGCAGCATCACCTTGAAGCTGCTGGTTTCACAGCACGACTTTTCCCAACTCCGACCAACTTGATTGCGGACGCCGAGCGTCAGCCGCCCGCACTATTTCTGCTGGACATTATGGTGCCCGGTGGAGATGGTCTGGACGTGTGCCGCAGGTTGCGTGCCCACTCGGGTCTTTCGACGATTCCGATCATCTTTCTGACCGCGCGCGCAGGCGAGAACGACCGCGTGCTTGGGCTGGAACTAGGTGCGGACGACTACATCACAAAGCCGTTTGCTACGCGCGAGCTCATTGCCCGCGTCAAGGCGGTTCTGCGGCGCTTTGAGCGCCCGTCAACGCCGTCGGTGATCAGTTTTGAAGAAGTGGTGATTGACGCCAATGCCATGCAGCTGAAGGTGCGCGGCGAGCTCACGACGACTACGGCCACCGAGTTCCGGCTGCTCGACTATCTCGCGCGCCATCCAGGACGCGTCTTCAGTCGCGATCATCTGCTGGACGCGGTTTGGGGCGATGCGCGCTTTGTTACGCCGCGATCTGTCGATGTGTACGTGCGTCGAATCCGTGAGAAGATCGAACTCGACCCCGAGAATCCCCGCTATCTTAAGACCGTTCGCGGTGCGGGATATCGCTTCGAGATCCCCAAAGGCGAATAGCGCAATCGCGCTGAAACAGGCAAATCTTGAAACGCAAGATATTCACCAAACTGCTGGCGCTATTCATCCTCGTGCTGGTGTTCCAGACGGTAGTGATGCAGCTGCTGCTCAGCAATTTTGTTGTGCATGCTGCCTCAGAGTCACTGCCGCAGATGGTGCGCGGCGCTCTGTGGTCGGGCGGGCTCGCGCTGTTGCTGGCGCTTCCGCTGGCGGCGTGGGCTGCGCGGTCCATGTCGTCGCGGCTGGAGCGAGTGGTGGCATTCGCGCGGCGTATCGCGCAGGGAGATTTGAGCGCGCGGCTGTCGAACATTGAAGGCGATGAGCTATCGACAATGGAGGCGGCGCTGAACCAGACGGCGGAACGACTGGGGCAGAACTTCGCTGAACTCGAAAGCCGCAGGCACGAACTCGCTACGATGCTCGATTCGATGCAGGAGGCAGTGGTTGCCGTTACAGCCGAAGGCCAGGTTCGATGGTCGAACTCCGTGATGCAGAAGATGGCTGGCACCCAGATCCGGGTAGGTCGCCCTCTGGTTCACTCTGTGCGCGATCCTGAACTGCTGGCATGTGTAAAGGCGGCTCTGGAGAAGGGCGAGGTCCGCTCAGGCCGCGCGAGTTCCATGGCGCCGGGCAGAGTATTTGAGATCAGCGCTGCGCCTCTGCCGAGCGGGGGGGCGTTGGCTGTATTGCATGACGTGACGCGGATTGAAGCTGCGGAGAAATCGCGGCGAGACTTCATCGCGAACGTGAGCCACGAGCTTCGCACGCCGCTGACATCGATCCAGGGATACGTCGAAACGCTCGTCGAAGATTCGAATCCTAATCCTGAAACGACGCGCGAGTTTTTGGGGATCATCCAGAAGAACGCGAGCCGCATGAACCGGCTCACCGAGGACCTGCTGGCGCTGGCCAGTGTCGAGAGCCCGGATTACAAGCTGGCCTCGCAGCCAATGCGCGCATCGGCGATTGTGCTGGATGCGATTGATTCGCTCGGCGGGATCGTGGTGGACTCCGGTGTGCAGATAGAGCGCGGCGAGGTGACGGATGCGATGGTCTGTGCCGATCCGGATGCCATGAATCAGGTGTTTGGAAACCTGATAGAGAACGCGTTGAAGTATGGCAAGTCCGGGAAGCGAATCGTGGTGGGGGCAGTCCAACGCGGCAACGACGTTGATTTTTATGTGCAGGACTTTGGCCCCGGCATCGCTTCAGAGCACCTGGCGCGGATCTTCGAACGGTTTTATCGTGTGGACAAGGCTCGCTCGCGGGAGTCGGGCGGAACAGGCCTCGGGTTGGCGATTGTGAAGCACATGGTGGAAGCCCACGGTGGCCGGGCCTGGGTGGAGAGCGAATTGGGGGCGGGTGCGACATTCCACTTCACACTGCCGTTGATGACAAGTGCAGAGTGAAGCAGAGAAAGCATTTAACACTCCTGAAACATAAATCCCCCTTGAATCTGTGGGTTATTCAAATGCTAGTAACATTCCGCGAAGAGAATCGAAGACGGCATTAATTCTGCTAGGAGTTACCAGTGAAAAAGTCTCTGCTTGTCGTAGGAATGATGGCGTTGACGTTTAGCGCCGCCCAGGCCCAGAAGTTGACCGGAGCGGGTGCGACCTTCCCGTATCCAATTTATTCGAAATGGTTCAGTGAATACAGTGCTGCACACCAGGGGGTCGAGGTGAACTACCAGTCGATCGGTTCCGGTGGCGGCATTCGCCAGGTGACCTCGGGTTTGGTCGACTTTGGCGCATCGGACATGCCGATGACCGATGATCTGATTTCCTCCGCGAAGGTTAAGGTGCTGCATATTCCCACGGTGCTTGGTGCAGTTGTTCCGGTGTACAACGTGCCGGGTGTGAGCCAGGTGAAATTTGCAGGTGATGTGCTTGCCGACATTTATCTGGGCAAGATTTCGAACTGGAATGATCCACGCATTGCGAAGGACAATCCCGGCGCGAAATTGCCTGATCAGAAGATCATTGTCGTTCACCGTTCGGACGGCTCGGGAACCAGCTTCATCTTCACGGACTATCTGAGCAAGGTGAGCAAGGAGTGGTCGGGCGGTCCGGGCAAGGGAACCTCGCCGAGCTGGCCCGTTGGCGTGGGCGGCAAAGGCAACGAGGGTGTTGCCGGTCTGGTTCGCCAGATGCCAGGCGCAATCGGCTATGTTGAGCTGATCTACGCCCTGCAGAACAAGATTGCCTTCGGCGCTGTGAAGAATGCCGCAGGCAGCTGGGTTACCGCCTCGATTGAAGGCGTGACAGAAGCTGCAGCTGGCGTAAAGATCCCCGCGGACTTCCGCGTTTCCATCACCAATGCGTCGGGCGCGAATGCGTACCCGATCTCCAGCTTCACTTACCTGCTGATTCCGGTGCAGGGAACGAATGCCGAGAACCGCAAGGTGCTCAAGGACCTGCTGAGCTGGATCATCAAGTCCGGCCAGGGCGAGGTGAGCGCGCTCTCATATGCGCCGCTGCCGCAGGCACTGGCACAGAAGGAATTGGCAGTCGTCTACAACCTGAAGTAGAAAGCGCACAAGAAGAAAACGGGTCCGGTGTTGCCGCCGGGCCCGTTTTCTTTTTTGCGTTGCGAGATTGTTGCAGGTCGACTAGCCCTTGTTGTATTCGCCGATCAGGCGGTCAACGAGCGGCTTGAGTTGTTCACCTGTTCGGGGCAGGACAAAGGCCTTCGCTGGTTCATCCCAATCCAGTTTGAAGCTGGTCGAAAGAGCTGAGATCCAGATCTGCCGTACGGGGGCGTTTGGCGTGATGACGAACTTGCCCGGCGGCTCTTCAAATACAACGTTCAAGACGCCGCCCTGTTCTTCGGTCTCAAAGCTGGCGTCTTCGGATTCTTCGCGTGCAATCAGATGTTGCTTGAGCGACTCGATCGCGCTCTCAGCTGCCTGTCGAAATGCGTGGTCATCCAACATGGCCTCAGTGTAGCAAGCGCGCCCCGGGCGGGCGTCTGTTGCACAAGATGGTTCGCGAATCCTCGGGAATTAGGGCCATCATTCCGGTTTTCTTCGGCTTTTCACGCCTGGATTGCAACAGGTTCAAGACCGCAACGGATACTGCATTCGAACCTCTCGACCAACGAACCAGCGGAGGATGACGAATGCGCGTCTGTATATGGATTCTTGCCGTGGCAGGGTTTGTCCTGAGTCTCGGAAGGGCATTTGCCCTGCCGCCTGAGCCGACTGGCCAGCTGGTTCGCGAGGTGGTCTACAACGAACTGCATGATCACCAGGTGCACGGCTATTGGCGCTATTGGATTGCGCAGCAGAACGACAGAAAGCAGAAGCTCTCAGAGCAGGTGGAAACCACGGATGGGCCCGTCGTGCAGCTGGTGTCGACGGGCGGCCAGCCTCTCTCTCAATTCGAGCAGCAACAGGAGCGAGATCGCCTGGATCATATGCTCGGGTCGCCGTTGGAGAAGGCCCGTCATAAGCAGGCGTACGCAGAAGACGAGCAGCGGATCGGGAGGATTGTGGCGCTGCTGCCCGATGCGTTTCTATACGACTATGCGGGCGAGGAGGACGGGCTATACCGGCTTGTCTATCGTCCAAATCCAGGCTATCCAGCCCACGGCATTGAGGCGCGCATCTTTCACGCCATGCACGGGGAACTCTGGGTGGATGCACGGCTGAAGCGCCTTGCGCGGCTGAGCGGGACCCTCGAAGAAAATGTCGACTTCGGCTACGGCATTCTAGGCCGGCTGTACAAGGGCGGGTGGTTTCGCCTGGAGCGAACGCAGGTGAGCGTAACCGACTGGAAGACGACACGTCTCGAAGTTCACATGAACGGCAGGGCGTTGCTGCTCAAGACAATCGCCCGAGAAACGAGCGAGACACGCGGCGGGTTTGCAGCGGTTCCTGCAAGGTTGACGCTGGAGCAGGGGGTAGCGCTGCTGGAGCGAGAGCCGTTGCAGAGTAAAGTGAAAGTTCCTGACCTGGGACCTGTATCCACATCGTCGGCGTATTCCGCATCTTTGCGTTGATGGCTTCAGGACAAACAGCAGGCAGGGCGGACCAGCGCTGTTTCTGCATGAAGTTGCCCGCTAAAGCGCCGATAGATCCCTTATCGGGAGGCGTGGAGATGGAGCTTCGGGGAATTCAGTTGGTTCAAGTCGCGAAGCCAAGCGACACGCGCAGAACAAACAGTGTCTCAGAGACCCGGCTGGACCCGGAGTTGGTGGCCCAGTCTGCTGAACATGGCAGAGGGCAGCGCCGGCACAACCAGGGAGACGCCGACCTGGTCGAAGATATTGAGGATTTTGAGGTCATCGAGGTCTCAGATCCAGAGGCCGATCAACTCCCAGCTGATGGCCATAATCATGTCGATGTGCTTGCCTGACGAAGATTCTGTCCGACAGGCATACGTTTCTCGTGCGTGATTCAGCGTGTATTAAAGATAAATAAATCAATCAGATAAATGAGATCCAAGCTCTTTCGTGCAGAAGCCTGTTGCGTGGCAGCTACCGCTCGTGTATTTTACTAACTGGTTAGTTAAATATGACTCGTGTTCTTCAATCCGGCTCGTCTGAGCGTGCGATGGAAAGCAAAGCACGCATTCTGGAAGCAGCTCTGAAGGAGTTCAGTATCCACGGGCTGGCCGGGGCGCGGACGGAGAGTATTGCGCGCTCGGCCGGCGTGAATAAAGCGCTGCTGTACTACTACTTCGAGAGCAAGGAAAATCTCTACCTCGCTGCGCTGGAGCTGATCGCGACTCGGGCGCGAGACGCAACGCTGGCTGTTCTGCAAGGGCCATACACCGCAGGTGAGCGCATATTGCGCACAGCACTGAATCATTTCGACCGCATTCTCTCGCAATCGGAATTTCAGAGCCTGATGCAGCAGGAGATGATGCGGCTTCACAACGGTGAAGAAGGAGCGATGTCGCTGCTGGTGCAGCGGGTGTTTGCCCCGATGATCGGATCGTACGAAGCGATGGTGCGCGAGGGGATGGAGTCGGGTGAGCTGATCCAGGCGGATTGGTTACAGGTTCACCTGTGTACGCTCGGCACGAATGTCTTCTATTTCATGAGCTCGCCCGTTTGGCGACTGATTTTGCCGTATGACCCGTTCGACTGCGAGGTGCTCAGAGCGCGTCGCAAACACACAGTTGAGTTTCTTGGGCAGGCGATCTTTAACGACCGTGCTCATGGAGCTGTTCTTGCTGCGCGCGTGCTTGCCGACACGCCGATGCCTGAGGTGAAGATTGATCGGCTGAAGTTCCGGAGGAAGGATGAACGCGCGAAATAGAGTGTTTCTGATCCTGGGCGTGCTGACGCTGGGATCTCTGATCTGGTATCTGCTGACGGCGCGGCCACCCAGCGATCTGAAGTTGATTGGCACCGTGGATGCGAATGAGGTGCTGGTGAGCGCCAAGATCGCAGGGCGTGTACAGACACTGGCGATCGAAGAAGGCCAGAGTGTTACGGCGGGCGAGCGGATCGCAACGATTGAAAGCGACGACCTGGCAGCAGCACACCGGGCGGCGGACGCGACTGTAGCCAGTAACCAGGCCAAACTGGGCGAGACGATTGAGACCGAACGCCAGAATCGTGGCGAGACGTCGAATGCCACAGCCAATGCCGAGGCGCAGGTACGCGCGACAGAGGCGGCTCTGGCGCAGGCGCAGGCAAACCTGGAGCACCAGCAAGCCGACTCAACGCGCACGATCGAGCTGGCCAAGCACGGCATCGCCAGCCAGCAGGCGAGCGACGAAGCGAGCACGTCATTGCGGGCCACACAAGCCGCTGTCGAGACTGCAAAACAAAATCTGGCAGCTGCACAGGCCGCGCTCAAGGAAGCCAGAGCACATGAGCTGCTCGCCGCGGCATCTGCGAAGACCGTGGTGTCGACACGAGGCCAGTTGCAGAATGCACAGGCTCTGGCAGAGCAAGCGAACGTTGAACTCGGGTATGCGCAGGTGCTGGCGCCGGTAACGGGCCGGGTGAATGTGCTGGCGGCGCGGCAGGGTGAGGTGCTTAGCGCTGGCGGAACGATTGCAACCGTCATGGACCTGACGCAGACATGGGTTTATGCGCCATTGCCGGAGACGCAGGCCGATGCAGTGCAGCTTGGCGACTCTCTGCGGGTGGTGATGCCGAGCGGTGCGGAAGTGCAGGGGAAGGTAATTGCCAAGTCGGCGCTTGCTGACTTTGCCACACAGCGCGACATCAATGGCGGTCGCAAGCGCGACATCCGTACCGTGCAGATCAAGCTGCTGATTCCCAACCCGGACGAGCGCTTCGTCCCTGGCATGACCGCCGAAGTTTACATCTCCAAGGCGAAGTTGAAGCAGGTGAAGTAATGTGCGCTGCAATCAACAATCCTGTTCCTGAGCAGCCGAAGAGCAGCGCTATCGCCGTCGAGGACATCGTCAAGCGGTACGGCGATTTTGAAGCGGTGAAAGGTGTGAGCTTTGCGGTGGAAGAGGGAGAGATCTTCGGTTTGCTCGGGCCGAACGGCGCAGGCAAGAGCACGCTGATCCGCATGATGACCACGCTGATTCCGGTCACGGCAGGTCGAGCGCTTGTGGCCGGGCACGACGTGATGAAGGATTCGGATGCGGTTCGGCGAATGATTGGAGTAATTCCGCAGGCGATGACCAGCGACCCGGATCTGACCGTGGAAGAGAATCTGAGCATCTACGCGAAGCTTTATAGCGTGGGCAGGGTCACGCGGCAGCGGAACATCGACGAAGTCCTGGAAGCCGTGGACCTGCTGAAGTGGCGTGACGCGCAGACCAAGACACTTTCCGGCGGTATGCGGCGGCGATTGGAGATTGCGCGCGGGCTGGTACACAACCCCAGCATCTTCTTTCTCGATGAGCCGACGACAGGCCTCGATCCGGTGTCGCGCATTGCTGTGTGGGAGATGCTGAACAACCTGAAGAAGACGCGCAACCTGACCATGCTGCTAACCACGCATTACATGGAGGAGGCGGACAGGCTCTGCGATCGCATTGCAATTGTGGATCACGGCAAGCTTGTGGCGCTCGGGACTCCAGTGGAACTGAAGCAGAGCGTTCCGGGTTCCAACGTGGTCGAGGTTCAGTTTGCACGGGAAGACGCAGGCTGGCAGGCGAAGCTGGAAGCGCTGCCGCAGGTGACTGAGGTGCAGTCGCAATCGGCTGGAGTCTACCGCGTTCTCACATCGAACGGATCGCAGACGACGATGCAGCTTGTGGAGATGGCTGCGGGACTCGGCGAACAGCTTGCGTCTCTCAGTGTGCAGAACACTTCGCTGGACGACGTTTTCGTTCACTACACGGGACGGCAGTTGCGCGACGAGCAGGTAAAGGCGCTCAACTTCATGATGCCGCCGAGGCCGGGAGCATAAGCATGAACAGGATGTTCGCAATCGTCGAACGCGAGATGCGCAAGTTCTTCCGCTCGCCGGTCTTGATGATCATGTCGATGATGTTGCCGTTAGTGCAGCTCGTGATTCTGGGCAACGCTTTTGGCGGCAAGATTCGTGGAGCAAAGGTGGCCGTCGTCGATTATGATCACGGGCCGCAGGCGATGAAGGTTCACGAGGCTTTTGACGCAGTTGCAGTAAACATCGCGACCTTCACCACGGTTGCCTACGACGACGAGAACACGGCGCGCGAAGATGTACGCACGGGCAAAGTGGATGCGGCTGTAATCATCCCCGCGCAGTTTTCGCGGCGCGTGTACGCGCAGGATGCCCCGAAGATTGGCCTGGTGATCGATAACTCTGACCAATTCCTGAGCTCGTCGATTCAATCGCAGATGCAGTTGCTGGTCGATGCGCTCAACCAACCGGTCGTGGACGCGCGCGTTGTGAAAGATGTGGCGCTGCAGACGGTTGAGCTGTACCCATATGTCGAGTACATGAAGTACTTGCTGCCGGGCTGCATCGCACTCGCAATGTACATCTCGGTCATGATCGGCGGCGGCATGCTCTATATCGACGACAAGGCGCGCGGTGTACACGAGGGCTATTTGGTCACACCGATCACCAAGCTTGAGCTGGTCATGGGACTCAACATTGCCGGTGCGATCAAGGCGGTGCTGAGCGGAATTTCGCTTACCGTGATTGGGTCGCTGATGGCGGGATTGGGAGTTATCTTCAACCCGGTTGTGATGCTGGAAATGTTTTTGCTCATCCTCGGGGTGTCGATTGCCTTCAACGGAATGATGTTCCTGATGATGGTGCGCGTAGATGACCCTCTGGTACCGAGGGCTATGTTCGGCGTGCTGAACACGCTGCTGTACTTCCCGTCAGGCGCAATCTACCCGATTACTGCATTTCCCAAGTGGCTCAGGGCCATCGCTGTGGTGGACCCATTCACGTACGCGATTCACGGTTTCAAGGCAACGCTGCTCAAGGATGGCGGCTTTGCGGCGATCCAGTTCGATCTTGCGTTTCTGTTCATCTTCGGTATTGGGACGCTCTTGATTGCCACGCCGCTGTTCAAGCGCACGCTCTAGTGATGCCGCCTCGGGCAGGCAATGAGTTTCCGGCAGGCAGGCAAATGCACTCCGGAACGCGGTGGGCGGTTCGCTCCTTGTGGGAGGGCGAACCGCAAACCGCAATGGCATCGCTTCACGCCCTCGTCCCCGACCCCCTACAATAGAGCCTGACTTCAACCACGAGGGATTTCATGCCGCTTTCCGGAGAAGCAATTCGCCTGATGAATTACATCGATGACGTTTCCGTTACCCTTCGCCGCGTGCTTGCGCTTGCATCCACGCTGCCTGAAGAGGAGCGTGCCCTGGTGAGCCAGCATCTGCTGCAAGCTCGCCCCAACGGCGAAGATGTACTGAAGGCGCTGCAGACCAAGTAAGGGACATTTCCGTGAACGTTGCGATCATTGGGGCCGGCCCATTGGGGCGCTGGCTGGCCTTGGCTGCGGCAAGGGCCGGTTTCCAGGTGCAGCTTGAAGATGTGATGCCGGCCAATCTGCATCATGCGCAGGAATACATCCGGCGTGAGTACAGCCATACGGATGCAGTGAAGTACGTGTCCACAATTGAGGATGCGGTGCGCTCAGCCGACCTGGTGATCGACTGCGTGCCTGACGAGCTTGAGTCAAAGCTCGAGATCTTTTGTCTGCTGGACCGCATGGCCCCACCGCACACGATTATTGCGACGCCGACGATACACCTCTCAATCGCCGATCTGGCCTCGTGCACGTACCGTGCGGACAAGTGCGTGGGCATTGTCGTGGACGCCCGCCAGTTTGCAGAGGCGATCCCTCCTGGAGCGCTCACACTACGGACGGGTCCGCAAACTTCATCTGCGACGGTTGAGGTGGCCGGAATGTTCTGGCGCAGTCTTGGGTTTGAACCGCAGTTTGAGCCTGATCCGGTGGCGTAGTCTGCTTATTTCCCTTGAGACAACACCTGCTCGTAGTACTGCACGTACCGAGGAATGATCAGTGACGCGCAGAAGCGAGAGCGCGCGGTCTTCCGCGCTTCGTCGCGCATGACTTCAAGGCGGTCCCGATCTTTCAGCAGAGTAACTGTGCCTGCTGCCATCGCCTCTACATCGCCTACGTTGAAGAGCAGCCCGCTTACACCGTCGTCGACCAGTTCCGGCACTCCGCCCACACGGGTCGCGATTGCGGGCACCTTGCAGGCCATTGCCTCAAGCGCGGCAAGTCCGAAGGACTCGAGCTCGCTGGGCATCAGCATCAGGTCAGCGAGTGGCAGCAACTCGTTCACGCGCTCCTGCTTGCCGAGGAAGTGGATTCGGTCGTGGATGCCGAGATCGTGCGCGAGCCACTCGGCAGCAGAGCGGTCAGGGCCGTCGCCCACTAACACCAGCCTTGCCGGGAGTTGCTGGTTGACGAGCGCAAACATCTTCACTGCGTCTACGACGCGCTTGACCGGCCTGAAGTTGGAGAGGTGAATCAGGAGAGCCTCGCCCGGGTGCGCGTACCGTTTCCGTGCCTCGAGCCGAATAGCTTCGTCTTTGTACGGCGTGTAGACATCGCAGTTGACGAAGTTGGGGATGACCTCGATGGGACGTTTCACATCGAAGTGGCTGACGGTTTCGTTTTTTAGATATTGCGAGATGCTGGTGACGCCGTCGCTCTCCTGGATGGCAAAGCGGGTGATGGGAAGATAGCTGCGGTCAAGGCCGACGAGCGTGATGTCCGTGCCGTGGAGAGTGGTGACGAATGGAAGCCGTTGCCCGCGCGCAGCAAGCATCTGGCGAGCGAGCAGGGCGCTGACCGAGTGCGGAATTGCATAGTGTACGTGCAGTAGATCGAGATTACAGAACTCGGCTACCTCGGCCATGCGCGATGCGAGTGCCAAATCGTACGGAGGAAACTCAAAAAGCGGATAACTGGAGACCGGCACCTCGTGATAGAAGATGCCTTCATCGCGTCCGCTGAGGCGGAAGGGCTGCGAGTAGGAGATGAAGTGGACTTCATGCCCCGCCGTAGCCAGTTCGATGCCCAGCTCGGTGGCCACAACGCCCGAGCCGCCGTATGTGGGGTAACAGGTAATGCCGATGCGCATGACTGCCGTTTGCTCCGTTTTGTCAGTGCAGGTCTGCGTGATATTGACGATGGAGAGGGACGCAAAGATGCAGAAAGAAGGTTAAATGATTAAAGTGGGGCAGGGTAGCTGAGCGCTGCGAACGAAATGAGCTCAATTCCGTCATGGTTGCGGACAGATGCGAGAGCGGTACGCTCGACCTCGCGTGAGGCCAGCAGCCTAGTGTTCGCCTGCCGGAGCGCCACATCGTTGTAACCGGGGTGGGCAACCAACTCGAAGCAGCCTTCGGGCAGCGCGCGAAGCAGGGAACTAACCGTCGCCGCATCGAGCGTGCCAGTGGCGAGCACGCCAATGGATCCATCGGTTGTCGAGAAGCCTTCTTCTGCAACGATGCGACGGAAAGCCGGTTCGAATGCGCGTAAGAGCCGAACTTCAGTTCGCCTGACGAGCGGAGCACCATTAGTGGCGCGCAGGCTCCAGACCGGCTCGAAGGGGTTGCGAACGCAGCTGATTCCGGCAGCTTTGGCTGCACGCAGCACGGGGCGCAGCACGGCTGGAAACATATGCGTGTGCTTGTGTGTATCGATATGCGTGAGGCGAACGCCGCGTGCCTGTAGTAATGCGATCTGTGCGGCGGCCTCTGCTTCGATTTCTTCAGCGCGAATGCGGCCGGTGAGCAACGCCTTCAGGAAAGTGCCGAGCGTTGGACGTAAACGGCCGGTATGCTGGTCGACCAGTGTGGGGAGTTCGGCGGGAGCGAGCGCCGGTTCGCCATCGACCAGAACCACGTGACAGCCCACACCCAGCGCAGGGGTGGATTGCGCCAGGGCGACGGCCTCGGCCGTAGCGCCAGCTTTTGCCATGAGCGTTGTGCTGGTCAGGGAGCCCGTCCGGTGCAACTCAACGATCGCGCGGTTTACACCTTGCGTCAGGCCGAAGTCGTCCGCATTCACGATCAGACGGGTCACTGGGCAAGTGTATCAACCGGGCCGCGCGCCAAAGCCCGCACACTGGTATGATGGCTAGAGGCCATTTCGGCTTTCCCACCTAAGTGGGCGGTTAGCTCAGTTGGTTAGAGCGCCTGCCTTACAAGCAGGATGTCGGGGGTTCGAGTCCCTCACTGCCCACCATTCCTTTTAGGTACCCTCCCGGACGTGGCTTCGAGTCGCGCGATGCGCCCGGTTTCATTTTGAGGGGGCTTAGAAGCCGCCGAAAAGTCGTTTCCAGCGGTGCAATTAAGAGCGTTACTGTTTCAGGGTCTGATTGAAGCATGCTTGATGGGAGCAGTTCGAAACGAATTCGATCTGACTGTCATCGCAGATTCGTAGGTTTCAGGTGGTGCCGGATAGGCTGGCGGCGCTCCGCCGAACGCGAGCACAAGGTGCTCGAAGACTACGCCGGGATCGTGATAGATCAGACGGATGTGGTGCTTGCCCGGTACGAGATGCGGAATGGGAACGCGATAGATCCCTGCATTGCGAAGCACGTTGGCTTCCCACGTTGGGGCCTGCCCTTCCTGCCACTCGCCGGCACCAGCTGCGTCGATGATTCGCTCTGCGTCTCCATCGATTGATGCGCCAAACCGCAAGCGGTGGGCTGAGTCCACCGGGAACGTGGGCAAGATGAGTATGGAAAGCGTAGCGGGTCCCGTACTCGCAGTAGTGAATGTGTATTCAAGCCACGGTGCGGGTTGGTGAGCACCATGATCGGCATTGGCGAGCAAACCGGCGGAACCGTAGGTTACAGAGCCTCCCGGGGTGATCCCGAGATCGCTGATGATGCGCCACTGTGCTGGTGCATCGTCAAATTTTCGTTGAAAGTGGCAGGCGTTGATAGACACCGTACTGTGCTGCTCAGCGAACCCGGGCGTTCGGTGCTCTTTCGCTGACGATGCGGGCTGGTCGGGTGCCCATGCTGAAGGCAGATCCGCATGGGACGTGTCGGTGGCCACGGCAGGCATGTGGAATACTTGCCGGTCTCGTGGGGCGCTCGACATCATCCCTTGCCACTTACCGTCCTCCAGTGCGTTGTACTGCGCGGTCAATTGCTGAATGCGGTTGTAGGCATCACGTGCTCGGTCCGCATCTGCCTCGCGCTCCGTCGTACGGCCTTCCGCAGAGTCAAGGTAAGTGCGGTCGGCGTAGAGGAACTTCTCGTTCTGTGCAGACGCTGCGGCGATGGGATACTCGACAAGTTGGAAGAAGGCGCTTTGGTAAGAGGCCGGTAACTGCGATGCAAGGCGATGAGCATTACGAGCAAGTTGTTGCCATGCTTGCAGGCGCGTTCCGTTTTGTCCGTAGTTGCTGGCAGGCCATGCATGCGGGTTGAACTCCGTACGGCGCACGGCGTCGTCGTAACCGTTGAAACCCATGAACTCAGGCTTGCGTACAAAGTTCAGCGCATAGTACTGCTGCATCAGGCCGGTGATTGCATGCGCCTGGGCGGCGGGAAACTGCTCGGCATTCCAGCGCTCTAGGTAGGTTTGCTGATCCATCCGAGTTGTCGCAGGCTCGTTCCAGGCCAATTGCAGGAAGTAGTCGATATCCGCCTCTGCGGGCTTGATATCACCGACATTCAGAATCCACGCGCGGCGTGCGTCATGGTCGAATGCCTTGCTCATCTCTTCGCGAATGAGCGCAGGTGGTGTCGAGCAGAGCCAGAGATAGTCATGCGGGAATCCCCAGTAGGAGACGTGATAGTAGACGGCTGATCCGCCGCTGCGTTTTTGCTCTTGCGCATTGGGAAGCTGGCGTATGTAGCCGTAATTGTCGTCGGTCCAGCCCAGAGTAACGTCGTCCGGTATTTGCATTCCGGCGCGATAGAGCTCAAGCGACTCTTTGTAGAGCCACAGGACCTGAGGAACTTTGCTCAACTCTGGGCTTACATACTGCGAGAGCAGGCTGCGTTGTGTTCGCAGTGCCTCTTCGACCAGGTGCGCCTTGTCTTGAACGGTTCCAGTGGCTTCCAGGCCAGAGTCATGAACACCGCGCATGCCAACGGTGTAGAGATTTTCGAACTTCCCATTCTTCCTGAGTCGTTCGGCCCAGTAGGCGTCAATCGCAGCGCGATTCGTCTGGTAGTTCCACGGGCCATCGGTCTTTTCGTTCCACTCGCCCACGTTGTTGCGCAGCAGCGCTTCAGAGTGTGACGAGCCCATCACGATACCCCACTTGTCTGCGAGCTGCGCATTCTCCGGGAGAGCATTGAACGGCAGTGTGCCGGGATGCATTGCAGGCCACAGCGTGTTTGCGTGCAGGCGAAGCAGGAGCTCGAAGATTCGCTCGTATGTGTGCGGCCCGATGTTGCCTGTCGCACGATCGAGCGTCTGTGCGGCCCAGGGGCGCAGGCCCCAGTCCTCATCGTTGAGGAAGATGCCGCGGTACTTCACCGATGGTTCAGCCTGCACTGCGTCTTTCGCGACGATGTCGATTGCGGAGTGGTGCGAGACGGGCACGTCGGCCCACCACGACCAGGGTGAGACGCCCATCTGCCGCGAAAGCGTGAAGAGAGCAAAGATTGCGCCGCGACGGTCACTGCCTGCAACGACCAGTGCTGAGCGCATGCCGTCGACTGGGTGCGGAACGACACTCGTGACGGCGCTTTCCCACTTGTTCTGGATGGCTGAGGCCGGAAGCTGGCCGTTGCGGCTGAGTCGATCGATCCAGGGCGAATGGCTGAGCACACCAACCACAACGAGATGCGCGGGCAGGCGACTGGGGAGTGTAGTGATCAACTCTGGCTTAATGCCGCTCACCCGTTCCACGTCGTTGCGGAAGGCCTCAACGGCCGCACCCAGCGTAGGAATCTCTTCGGGAGCGACGTAGATGGGCGTGGCTCTGCCGGAGCGTACGAGCGGAAATGCCTGCTGTGAGTGCGGCACATCCAGGCGCACGATGGTTTGTTGCGAAAGGGGCTGAGCATTCGCCGCAACAGCCAGCCCGAATAGCACAGTGCATGTCTTCAGCATTTCCTGATTGTCCTGATGGGAAGCACTCTTGTACCGTTCCTTTGTATTCTTCTTCGGCACATTTGCGCCAGCAGGCGATACAGGAGCGACCTGCAAGCGGGATAATTGTTGACGGGGTTGCATGCCGGTTTCGACTGCGCAGCGTAGTCGGCTTCTGTCGAAGAAGCGGCAGTTCGTTAGTTAACGATCTGAGAGTCCCGAAGGGAGCAGGAATGAAGGCGCTGGTGAAGAGCAAGGCCGAACGCGGCTTGTGGCTGGAAGATATTCCCGAACCGACGTATGGGATCAATGATGTCCTGGTTCGCGTGCGGTATGCAGGCATCTGCGGCACGGATGTGCACATCTACGAGTGGGACGATTGGGCCAAGTCTACCATCAAGGTGCCGATCACCATTGGGCACGAGTTCGTGGGCGAAGTTGTGGCAGTCGGATCGAACGTTAACGACTTTTTCCCGGGCGACATTGTGAGCGGCGAAGGGCACGTGGTTTGCGGACGCTGCCGGAACTGCCTGGCGGGCCGGCGTCACCTCTGCGCCTCCACCAAGGGTGTAGGCGTGAATCGCGCTGGCGCATTTGCTGAGCTGATTGCCCTGCCGATGACCAACATCTGGCGTCATCACGCAGGAATCGACCAGGAAGTTGCGGCGATCTTTGACCCGTTTGGCAATGCGGTCCATACGGCGCTGTCATTTCCAGTGCTCGGAGAAGATGTGCTAATCACCGGCGCTGGCCCGATCGGCATCATGGCGATCCCCGTGGTGCGCCATGCAGGTGCGCGCAATATCGTGATCACGGACTTCAACCCCTTCCGGCTCGACCTGGCGAAGAAGATGGGTGCAACGCTTGCGGTGAATCCGAGCGAGATGTCGCTCGCCGACGCGCAGAAGAAGTTAGGCATGACGGAGGGCTTCGACGTTGGGTTGGAGATGTCGGGCAACGGTCAGGCATTGCGCGACATGATTGCCAACATGAGCCACGGTGGCAAGATTGCAATGCTGGGGATTCCGTCGAAGCCGATGGAGATGGACTGGCGCGAAGTGATCTTCAACATGATCACGATCAAGGGTATCTATGGCCGCGAGATGTATGAGACGTGGTACAAGATGTCGGTGATGCTGGAAACCGGTGTAGATATTTCGCCGATCATTACGCATCGTCTCGGCTATGAGGAGTACGAAAAGGGCTTTGAGGCGATGATGTCCGGTAAGGCCGGAAAAGTAGTGCTGGACTGGCGCAACGTGCGCTAAGAACCTGCCCCGAATTAGAGTGGCGCTAGTGCTCGGTATGGATGGAGCACGGCGCCATTCGCTTTTTGGGGCTGGACTGGCAGCTCGAAGGTTTTCGAATAAGAAAGGGATGCCCGCAGACAGATCGAGAGACATGTCGAAGATGTGCCAAAACCCGCTTCAGACAGGGAAGATCAGCGGGTAGCGATGGCGGAGAGGGTGGGATTCGAACCCACGTTAGAGTTTCCCCTAAACACGCTTTCCAAGCGTGCGCCTTCAACCACTCGGCCACCTCTCCTGGGAAGAAACCAACTCTTTGACTTTACCATACGGAGCGCCCTTGAGGTGTGAGGCCAGGGTTCATTGCGTTCTCTTATGTAATCGTTTACGTGCCCGTCCTGCATGGTTTATATTTCGTGCGTGCCGACCTGGGCATGTTACGCCGGGTCTAGAATTTTTGCCGTAATTTCGAGGGGAATAATGCCTGGTATCTCGCGTCGTGAACTGCTTACGTCTGGTCTGGCCCTTTCTGCTTATCCGCTGGTAGCAAACACTGCCTGGGGCCGCACCGCGGCCATGCTTGCCGCGTATCCTTCGGCGCCTTCGGCCGAGGCTTTGTCGGCTGTTGCCCCACGCGAGCATCTGCTGTTCGACTTCGGCTGGAAGTTCATGATGGGCCATGGTTCTGACCCCGCCCACGACCTTGGCTTTGGCAAGGGGCAGGGCGATTTTGCCAAGACGGGCGAGTTCGAATTTGCCAAGGCCAAGTTCGACGATGCGAAGTGGCAAACGCTCAACCTGCCGCATGACTGGGCTGTCGAACTGCCGTTTGTGCGCGATGACGAGCAACTGTCGCACGGCTACAAGCCACTCGGCCGACGTTATCCGGAGACCAGCGTAGGTTGGTACCGGCGCGTGTTTGATGTGCCAGCAACCGACAGTGGGCGGCGCATCGTGGTGGAGTTCGACGGCGCTTTCCGTGACGTTGTCATCTTCGTGAATGGATGCTTCATCGGGCGCAACAACAACGGCTATGCACCATTCGAGTTCGACATCACTGACTTCATTGCTTTCGGCGAAAAGAACTGCATCGTTGCGCGTGTGGATGCGAGCTTTGGCGATGGCTGGTTCTACGAGGGCGCGGGCATCTACCGGCATGTGTGGCTGACGAAGACCGACGCATTGCATCTGGGTAAGTGGGAAAGTGTTGTGCGGTCGGATCTAAGCGGCAAGACCGCGACACTGAACCTGAGCACGGCAGTAGTGAACGAAGGCGCGCAGGCTGAGAATGCGCGCGTGACATGGAAGATTGTGGACGCTGCAGGCAAGACAGTGGCCACAGCCGAGTCCGCAGCGCAGTCGGTTGCTGTAGACGGAACGACTACGTTCACGGCTACGGCAAAGCTGGCGAATCCAGCGCTTTGGTCCAACGAGGAACCGAATCTATACGAGGCCATTGTCAGCGTCGAGACTGCGGGCAAGGTGCGAGACGCTGAGCGTGTCAGCTTCGGCGTGCGCACAGCAGTGTTTGACGCGGACAAAGGATTCTTCCTGAACGGAAAGTCAGTGAAGATTCAAGGAACCTGTAACCACCAGGACCATGCGGGTGTTGGCGCTGCTGTGCCCGATCGTTTGCAATGGTATCGTCTCGCGGTTCTGCGCTCGATGGGTTGCAACTCTGTGCGTACATCGCACAATATGCCGACGCCGGAGTGGGTGGAAGCCTGCGATCGCATGGGCATGACGATGATGTGTGAGACACGTCAGATGAGCTCGAATCCCGAAGGGCTGGCGCAGCTTGAGACGATGATCAAGCGTTATCGTAACTCGCCGTCCATTATTCTTTGGTCGATCGGCAACGAGGAATGGGTGTTGCAGAACGGCGGTCTCTCCAAGCAGGGTGTTCGCATCGGAGCCTCGATGGTGCGGCGCTGCCACGAACTGGACCCCACGCGGGTGGTTTCAGCAGCGGTGAACGGTGACAATGAAGAAGGTGTCTCCGACTCCCTCGATGTGATTGGCTTCAACTACCACATGGAGTTTCCGGATAAGTTCCACGCATCGCATCCGAAGAAGGCCGTATACGGCTCGGAGACCTCGAGCGCGATTGCGACACGGGGCAGCTACACGACGGACCCCATGCGCAACACTATCAATGAGTACACCGGCGCAGTGCCGTGGGGCGCAACCGCGGAAGACTGGTGGAAGTTCTATGGAACACGTGAGTGGCTCGCCGGTGGTTACGCGTGGACAGGCTTCGATTATCGCGGCGAGCCCACGCCTTACGGATGGCCTTCGATCAACTCGCAATTCGGCATTATCGATATGTGCGGATTTCCGAAGGAGATGTTTTATTACTATAAGGCGTGGTGGCGTACAGAGCCTGCGCTGCACGTCTTTCCGCACTGGAACTTTGAGGGCAAGGAGGGCGAAACGATATCCGTTTGGGCCTACTCCAACCTTGATGAAGTTGAACTGTTCTTGAACGGCAAGAGCCTCGGCTCGCAAAAGGTTCCTCATCTGGGGCACGTCGAGTGGAAGGTAAAGTACGAGCCCGGCGTGATTGAAGCGCGCGCTTCTCGTGATGGGAAAGTTGTGCTCACGGAAAAGCGCGAAACTACAGGGCCAACTGTAGCGATTCGACTCACGGCAGATCGCACATCGATCCAGGCTGATGGTGAAGACGTGGCAATCATCACCGTGGAGGCGTTGGACAAGGATGGCCGGCCCGTACCCACGGCGAGCAACAAGATCGGGTTCAAGGTTGAGGGCGAAGGAAAGCTGATTGGAGTTGGCAATGGAGACCCTAACTGCCAGGAGAGTGACAAGGAGCCGCGGCGCTCACTGTTTAACGGCCTGGCGCAGGTAATCTTGCAAGCAACTCATCGTGCTGGCGAGATCCATTTGGAAGCTGTAAAAGAAAGCTGGGATGGGCCGGAATTGACGCCTGCAAAGCTCGTCATCAAAACAGAAAAGGTTGAGCTAAGGGCAGCGGTGCCGGTTGTACGTAACGACAGCTAGCTTCTCTCTAGATAGGAGTTGTTTAGATGGCGAAAAAACTGCGTTGGGGAGTGTTGAGTACCGCGTCCATTGGTACGCGGAAGGTGATCCCTGGTATGCAGCGGGGCCAGTTGACCAGTGTAGACGCGATCGCCTCACGTGGCCTGGATAAGGCGCGTGAGACGGCGAATGCACTGGGAATCTCCCGGGCCTATGGATCTTACGAAGAACTGTTGGCAGATCCGGAGATTGACGCGGTCTACATTCCTCTGCCCAACCAGATGCACGTTCCGTGGACGATCAAAGCCGCTGAGGCAGGTAAACATGTGCTATGCGAAAAGCCTCTGAGCCTTACGGCGGCTGAGGCAGAGTCTCTGCTTGCGGTGCGTGCGCGGACCGGCGTCAAGATTGGCGAAGCCTTCATGATCCGCACGCATCCGCAATGGCTTCGCACGCGCCAATTGATCGAGCAGGGACGCATCGGTGCGCTACGTGCGGTCATGGGCTGCTTCAGTTACTTCAATGAGGATCCTGGCAACATCCGGAACCATGTGGAATCCGGTGGCGGAGCGCTCTACGACATCGGTTGCTACCTGATCCAGGCAGCGCGAATTGGTTTTGGTGGCGAGCCGCACCATGTTGTTGCGAGCCTTGAGCGAGATCCACGATTTGGCGTGGATCGTTTGACGTCGGCATTGCTCGAGTTTGACGAAGGGCAGGCGGCGTTTACCTGTTCCACGCAGTTTGTGCCATATCAGCGTGTGCAGTTTTTGGGAACCACGGGGCGTATCGAGATCGAGATCCCCTTCAACGCGCCAAAGGATCGACCCACGAGGATTTTCATCGACGAAGGCGGTGATCTCTTGGGTGCCGGTATCACCGTCGAAGAGTTTCCGGTGTGCGACCAGTACACGCTTCAGGGTGACGCGTTCGCACGTGCAGTCTTTAACGACAAGGAAGTTCCCGTGCCGTTGGAAGAGGCTATTCGCAATATGAAGGTGATTGAGGCAATCTTCGCTTCGGCCAAGAGCGGCACCTGGCAACCGGTCTGATGCTTCGAGTAACAGATGAAAAAGGGGGAAGGCGTGTGCCTTCCCCCTTTTGTTCGTACGCGATTACTTTGCGCGGCCCACAGCAAGTCGCAGGCCGACACGCACATTCAAAGGCAGTGTGATGTACCCGATTGGCCCCATGTGCTGATTGTCGGCAAGGTTCTCTGCCTGACCGTAGACGGAAAACCACGACTTCCACTGGTAGCTTGCACCCGCGTCCAACTTGGCATAACCATGATCGAGGTTGCGGTTGGGTAGCAACAGGCTGTTGCCGCCGTCCTGGTCAGAGTAAGCAAGATAGGTGGAATCGTCGCTGCGGCTTACAAGGGATGCAGTGAGATTCGCGGTGATCTTGTGCGCTGAGTAACTGGCTGAAGCGAATCCCGTGTGCGGAGGACGACGGAAAGGGCGTGCGCCCTTCAGCGGCGAGTACGCGCCAAGCGGAGTTCCGTTGAAGGAGTAGCCGTAGCCTCCTGCGAGCGCTTCATTGTCGCTTGAGAAGGAGCGCTGCACAACGGCATCGAGATAGGTGTAGCCGCCCCGCAGGAAGATTTCGCTCCCAATGCCGCCTTCAACCGTAGCTTCGACGCCTTGCGCGCGGAAGGCCTCAGTGTTGACGTAGAGGCCGTAGTCGTAAGTGTAGTAGTAGCCGAGCGCGTCAATCAGCGACTGCTTTTCGGTGTCGCTCAGGTTAGGCAGGATGTTGGGCAACAACACAGCGCCCACCGACTCCACCTGCTTGCCGAATTCGTTATGGAAGTAGCTTGTGCGGAAGACAATGCGATTGCTCAGGAACGTCTGCTCTACGCCGCCTTCATAGGTGCGCACTGCGGGCGCGGCGAGTGGACCGATGTTGAGCTGCTGCGCAATGTCCTGGTATCCGTTCGAGATCAGAAAGCGATAGAGCGAGCTGAGCTCCTCAGTCAGTGCAGGCTCGCGGGAGGCGTCTCCGTAGTTGAACATCACTCGCGTGCCGCTGAAGATGCCGGTACGCGGCTTAAGCGCAAAGAGCGAGAAGCTGGCGCGTGGTGAAGTCTGCGTGCCGAACTCGGAGTAATGCTGGAGACTTCCGCCGAGTGCATAAAAGAAGCGCTGTTTGTAGTCGCCCTGAACGGCAGCAATGTAGTCGTAGTTTGTGCGTTCTACCTGCTTGTCAGAGAAGAATGTAGGCAGGTATTGACGGCCGCGCTCGTCTTCGAAGTGAAATCCGGCGAGTGCAGTGAAGTGCGGCGTGAGGCGATATTCGCCCTGGTAGACCAACTGGTCGCGGTTTGAGTCAAGGTACTGGCGATAGGGATAGGTCTCCGGGTAGTCGAGGATGGCGCGGCCTGTTGCCGAGTAGCCGTTTGCGCCGCTGATCGTCACTGTATTGCCAAAGTAGGCCTGATCACCATAGGTGTCATACGTGAGCAACTCGCCCGAAGGCTGCCACAGACTGTATTGTTCGCGACGCCGCACCGCGCCATAGCGCACCATGTTGTGGAAGTCCGGCGTCGTCTGATTGTCAATCGAAGCAGAGACAACCAGGTCTTGATCCTTTTGTGTGGCTTGGTCTGCTACCTGGTAGAACTCCCATGCATTGGGAACGCCGGAGCCGGATACTCCGTAGTGCAGCGTGCCGCGGATCTGCGTTGCAGCACTTGGTTGCCAGCCAAGATTTGCGACGGTTGTGGCTGCATGGAACGAATCATGCGGGAGGTTGTTGTTTGTCTGCAACCAGCTGAACTCGCCGAGATAGTCGAGTCGCCCATGAGTGCCTGCGAGTGCCAGGTCTTCCTGTGAGGTGTAGAAGTTGCCTGCGTCTCCGTGAAACAGAAGCGATGGAAAGCTGGTTGTGCCGCGAGGCGTTGTAAGGCTCACCACGCCACTGGCGGCGCCTGCGCCGTACAGGTTCGAACCGGGGCCGCGGTAGATTTCCACGCGCTCTGTTCCGTTCGTAGAAACCGGACCGAAATCAAAGCGGCCGCCTAGATCGCCTGCGCTCACGCCATCGAGGAGAATCTGGTTGGCGTCGGAGTTTCCGCCGCGAATGAAGAGTGAGCTCTGGGCGCCGCGCTGGCCAGTCTGTGCAACAACGGTGCCGGGCATCAACTGCAATACGTTCACCAGGTCTGCACGAGTCGACAAATCCGATGGCCCCAGGACGCTTGTGGCCGCGCCGAGCTGCGCCTGCGGAGTCGGCGTTCCGGTCGCCGTTACCACGATTGATTGCCGGACCCACTCCGGTTCAAGAACGAGGTTGCGTTCTACGTTGTCAAGAGCGCGGGCATAGAAACCAGGCGTCTCGATCTGGCGGAATCCTTCTGCGCCAATGAGGAGGTAGAAACGCCCTGCTTCTCCGGTCGAGAGGGAGAAACTGCCATCTGCGGAGGATTTGGCTTTGTTGACAGCCTTGCCGGAGTGGATAAGGACGACGGTAGCGTTCGCGATGCGTGCGCCGCTGGGATCAGTTACCGTGCCGTGAATCTCGGCAGCACGGATGACAGCGCTGGAGGAAAGTACGGAAAAAGCGAGGAAGAGTGCGCGCCATCGGCGCACGAGCGGAGAAAGACTCACTGTAGCTCCTTCGTTCCCCTCGGAACGTAAGCGGGTTCTGGGCGCACAAGGACCGGTCTCCTGACTTGCGCCTTCTCCAGCCACCTTCCCGGCAGTTGGCTGCCAGTGGTCTGCGTGCGGAGTCCGCTCATAGCGGGCATCCTGGCTGGTTTCTCGCCCTCGACCGTAATGACGATCAGATGGGCAGGGGCGCTCACAGTTGCGGGGCAGTGGCGGACTTTCACCGCCTTCCCGAACATCCTGGCGTTTGCCGTTATGTGTGGGCCGTGCAGATGTACGGCAGTTATGGCATCAAACCGACTTCGACGCCATCAACATTTATAGCGCTCGACCCCACTTAAGTCAAAACGCTTCGATGGAGGCCTTGAATGCGTTACGGGTAGAGAAGTGGGTCAATTGCCGAACAGGCGGCGCAGGCGCGTGCGTAGCGCGAGGCGTATGCGCAACTCTCCTGCACGATGCAGGCCACCTGTGCGCACAGAGAGTGCAAAGTCAAGCAAGGACGCACGAGTGGGGATGAGTACGCGGCGCAACAGGTGCGGGTCTGTCGCCAGTGTGTTCATCCCCGAGATGCAACTGAAGGCGATAGGGAAGTGCTCCGCAGTAATTGAACGCGCCTGCTCGTTCCAGGCTCCATACGGATAGGCGAAGGAGGTTGCGGGGGTGCCAAGGAGTTCTTCGAGCTCAGAAGCGCTGCCGGCAATCTCGTTCGCGAGTGCAGCATCGTCCAGTTTGGTCAGGTCTCGATGAGTGCGCCCATGCGCGCCAAATGCGAAGCCTTCCGCGGACCACCGGAGAATCTGCTCTTTGGTCATCAAGGGAAGAGCCGCATATCCATTCTGCGTGTCCCAGGAATTGGTTGCGCCGACGCGCTCTGTCACGACAAAAATTGCCGCTGTAAATCCGTGGCGCTTGAGCACGGGCAATGCGTATTCCGCGATATCAGCATAGGCATCGTCGAAGGTGATCATTACCGGTTTCTCGGGCAATACGGCAGTGCCACTGCACCACGCGAGCCAATCGCCAGGAAGAATCGACACATACCCGCGCCGCTTGAGCCACCCAATCTGCCGTTCAAACTGACGTGGCTCTATCGACATCTTGGGATACGTACCAGCAGTGCGCGGGCCCACATGGTGATAGAGCAGCGCTGCGCAGCAAATTTCTTGAGGATCAGCCATTAGAGGTCTTTGGTAGTTTACGGAATACGTAATGCAGGTACGGAGAAAAATACTGGTCGAGTGTCTGAACGCCAATCTTTTTGAATCCGCGCAGTTCGACGAACTGCAGTCCCACTGTTTCAGTTTGCTTCTTAACGAACTGCTGCGATGTATATAGAGTGTGCTGGCCGGCTTCCAGAATATATCTGGAGTCGTGAAAAGCATCCGCACAGTTGCGTAACTTCCACCGTATTTGGTTCCAGTAATGAGGAGAACAGAGATGCAAGGATTTGATGTTATGGGAGGAGTAGATGAGTGTGCCACCCGGCTTGAGGATGCGTGCACATTCCCTGAGCGCAGCCTCTCGCTGAGATACCGGAAATGCGTAGTCAATTGAATTAAGCGCAAGAAGTATGTGATCGTACGATGAGTCGGCTTCATCCAGGGAATCAAAACTGCCCTCATGCAGATCGAGATAAGGAAACCGCTTTCGCGCTGTCTCGATGAATAACCTGGATTGATCAATCCCGCGTACATTCATGCCGAGTTCATGCAGTAGCAGCGTCGTACGCGCCATGCCACACGCGAGATCGAGCACGCTCTGGCCTTTCACGTAGTACTTGGCGAAAAGCTCTTCTTCTTCATCCAGGAGACGATAGAAAGAGAATGCCGCGAGTGCAGCCGCGTTCCGATAGTAGTTGAGATTCACCGCGCGTTCTGTAGGAATGCCTTCAGGCATCGCTGTCATCCTCTATTTCAACTGCGTTGGCAAATTCATCCGGATGCGATGCTGTTGGCACAGTTTGTTTCAACTTTCGTTCCAAGGCCCATGCCGCGAAGCGCGACTTCCAGCGCGGATTCCACAACAACACACGATTGTTCTTGTGAAACAGCGTCGACCAGCGTCGTTTGTATTCTTCTCCACCGCGCAAGAGGTCGAACTCATCATAGCGGCGTTCGGAGCCGAACTCGATTGCGGAACAGAAGAGAACGGTGCCCGGTGAATAGGAAGCATACGCGCGATCGTACGCAGTGAGATATCCCAACAATTTGTTCCCGCTTCTGAATAGCAGTGCGAATGCGATGAGGCTATCGTGTTTTTCGGCAAGCGCCACTGCAATTTCGCTGCGCGGGCCCATTTTGTCAATCAATGCCTGAAAGACTTCTGGGTATCGGCCGATAACTGGGGCCGACAGCATTCCCTGGTATTGCTTCTGTGCTTCGACGCCAATCATGCGCTGCAGCAGTCCGCGTTCCAAGTGTGGTTTATCTGCAATGCGAACTCTAAACCCACCCTTCTCATGCATGGCAAACTCGCGGATAGTGCGAACTGCAAAATCCATTTCGCTGCGTTGGCGCATTAAATGCCACGGTGCATCGATGGGCAGATAAAAACACGACTCCCGCTCGGGCCAGACCGTACCCTTGAGCCCGGCGCTTATCGCACACGACAGCAGGTCGTCGGCAGGGCTGCTGGAGGAGCGCAGTTCCTGCAGGTCAATCAATTCCCAATCCGATGCTGCACGCGCGAAATGCTGCACCGTTGCTTGAAGAGTGTGTTCATCCCAATGGCCGACTAACAGATCGTTGTAGTCGGCATGATGCGTTAGAAACTCAAGCTTACGGACGCACAGACCGTTACGAAATATAGACCGGCGCACAAGAGGCGCAATCGCCGTAACTATGCCCTGCTTACGCAGAACGAGAAGATATGGGTGGAGCGTTCCGGGTGTGGCCTCTCTCATCAACTGCTCAATCCACGATTCATACCATGCACTTGTGGAGAATACGTTGGGCTTGAGCATCTGACTGCTCAGACGATTCCAAGTGTCCTGCATCGCGCGCACTTCCTCTAAGGAGGTTATTAGCGCAACGGCGTATTCTCCCGCCCCGGATTGATTATCGATTGTGTCACTCGGCATGGCGTCGAGCCTCAGATATGGTGCGAAGGCAAAGGACCAATGACTCTTGTCTGCCAGGACAAACGGGGCCGCACGACGCCTGGCCAGTTCTCGTAGTACGCTCCGCCTGCTGGTGAGACTTCGTCGAAGACCTCAAATGTGATGATATCGAGCCATTCGGCCAGGTAGGTTGAGCCACCGAGCTGTGCAAAAAGCGACACGCTGTAGGTCCCACTGTTCAGAAGATCCGCAGGGATCACGATGGAACTATGCAGCAGGCCCTTCCCAATCGCAGGGTCTTCGCTGTTCGCAGATGCAAACACATCAATTCCATGTTCATTGCGAACCTGAATTGCCAAGTCGATCGCAGAGTGCTCCGCCGAGCTCCAATAGCTGAATTCCAGAAGAGCTGGTGTGCCGACGGCGATCCTTGCGTCCTCTGCCTGCAGCGGCCGCGCAGACGCACGATGTAGGCGGATAAGCTCATGTCCGGGGGCTGTTGCGTAGTCCTCATAGACTACTTCGTTGTGCTGTGGCAGCCAGTTTTTCAGGTAGGTGGATGTGACGAATGCCGGAGATCCCTCGAGGATCTCTTTGCCGTCGTGGAGGCAAATTGCGCGCGAGCACAGGCCGTCGATGGCGAGCATATTGTGGCTCACAAAGAGTACCGTGCGTCCTTCGTGCGCGACGTCATTCATCTTCCCTAAGCACTTCTTCTGAAAGACTGTGTCACCGACGGCGAGCACTTCATCCACGAGCAGGATTTCTGTTTCGAGGTGCGCTGCAACAGCGAATGCGAGGCGCACGTACATTCCGCTCGAGTAGTGCTTCATCGCTGTGTCGAGCATGCGTTCGCATTCTGAGAATGCCACGATCTCGTCGAACTTACGGTCGATCTCCTTGCGGCGCATGCCCAAAATTGCGCCGTTCAGATAGATATTTTCGCGGCCTGTGAGTTCGGGATGGAAGCCGGCGCCTACTTCGAGCAGAGTTCCCAGGCGGCCGTTGATCTCTGCAACTCCCTCTGTGGGTCGCGTGATGCGCGAGAGCAACTTGAGCAATGTGGATTTGCCGCTGCCGTTGCGGCCGATTATGCCGAGCACCTCCCCATGGCGGACCTCGAGAGAAAATCCGCGGAGTGCCCATAAAGCTGCATCGTTGCCGATCGATTCAGCATTGCGCTGCAGCAGACGCCACGGGGCTGTAAGCGCAGTAGAGATGGTATCGCGCAGGGCGTGGTAGCGCGCACGCTCGCCAATTCTGTAGCGTTTGCCCAGATCGGCGCAGCGAATCGCGATTTCGCCGCGAGGCTCAGATGAAATCAGCAAAGGTGTCCTCGGTGCGCCTGAAGTAGTAAAGCCCGGTTGCGAAGAGCAAAAGAGCCGTGAGTGTGCCCAGCGAAACGGCAAGGAAGGGGAAAGGTTGATCTGAGCGAAGCGACCAGCGGAAACCTTCGATTGCACCGGCCATCGGGTTGAGCATATAGATCAGCCGCCAGCGCTCTGGAACCACGCTGATTGGATAGGCGATGGGAGAGGCGAGAAACCAGAACTGCACGACGAAGTTGAGTGTGTAGCGCACGTCTCTGTACTTCACATTGAGTGCGGACAGCCAAAGGCCTGCACCGAGTGATGCGAGCAAAGTGAGCCCGATATACAACGGTGCGGCCACGATGGCAGCAGTTGGCACAATATGGAATATGCCTAGAAAGGCAGCCAATACCACGAGACCAAAGAGGAGATCGAGCAGGCTGGACAGTACTGCGCCAACGGGTACAAAGAGGCGGGGAAAGTACACCTTGGAGATGAGCCGTTCGTTGTTGACCACGCTGTTGCTGGCTTCTGTCAGGCCCTGCGAGAAAAGCTGCCACAGCACCATGCCGGAGTAGGCGAATACTGCATAGGGAAGCGATCCTGTGGCGCCGTGAACCGCACGGCCTAGAAAGAGTGTCAGCGAAAGTGCGATTGCCAAAGGCTGAATCACCGCCCATGCAACACCAACAACAGTCTGTTTATAACGAACTTTTAGATCACGCCAGACAAAAAAATAGAGCAGCTCACGGTGGTGCCACAGGTCGCCGAAGTGCAGGGTCCAGGCAGTATCGGCTGCGCGGATCACAACCGCGGCTGAACCTGAGGTGTGTTGTTTTCTCTCCGGCATTGTTTCAGTCAATAACGATAAGGGGAGTGGCTTGAATTGCGACTAGGATAGCAGCCTGAAACGTGTGGTCCAGATCAGACAAATTAAACCCAGAAACTCCACGGTTACTGCTTCGCTGCCTGCCGAGCTCTCAAGTAGAGGCGAACGCCGCTGAAAGCAGACTTGATCTTGGTGCCAAATCCGCTGTTGATAATTTCGCCCGGGCCGTAGGGGTTGCGCGGCCAGCCGAGCGGCTTGCGGCGCAAGCGGCGCAGGAGGAAACGGACCAGATCACTGCGATGTCCTGGAAACTCGAAGAGCAGCAGCAGCCAATAGGCGAAAGAGGCTGTGGCCTCCTGTTCTATATCGCGCGGTTTGTCAGGATGTAGCACGATGGCTGCTGGAACGTGAACAGCCCTATATCCGCGTGCGATTAGCGTGGTGAATGCGTGGCTCTCTTCGGCAATCCTGATAGGCGCGCCACGCCCGAGGCGCACATCGAAGAACGCCTCATCGCGGCAGCAGCGCCGGCGCAGCGACATATTCGTGCCGAACCCCAAACCGCCAAAGTTGGCCATCTCAAACCAAAGCGGATCTGCATTGGAGAGCGCGCGCTGCGGCAGCTTTTCGATTGTCGACGCCAGTTGCTGGTCTGAGATTGTCTCACCTGTCACGGCCGCGACTCGCTCGTCTACATAAGGCGCCAGCAATAACTCGAGCCATCCTTGGCGCGGCGTGGCATCGTCGTCGATGAACGCGACGATATCGAAGCGGCTTTCGCGGAGCGCACGGTTACGTGCACGGCTAAGTCCCGGAGCCGACTCCACGAGATAGCGTGCACCTGCGGCCTGCGCTGCACGTTCGGTCTCAGGATCGCCTGGGGAATTGTCGATAACGAGAACCTCATCGGGCGCCGGAGATAAACTCTGCACGGCACGCAGGCACTCTGTCAGCGCGGCTGGCCGATTGCGTGTGCAGATGGCGAGGGAGACCGAGGGACGGTGCTGTGACATAGACGGCGCTTCGGTGGATTCAGATGCTGTACGGCGCGCCGGAACAGTCAAGGATTACGCCTCGAATCAGATGGGGAAGTTGATGGATTCGAACGGATTGGAAAGCCTCCAGATCAAGTGCAGGTAGACTTCCAATCACTGAGATTCAACTGAGTATAGCAAACCGATCGAGCAACAACTGCATGGCGTAATTCGAAATGTATCTATCGTTTGACTGGTATCCAAATGGTGACCCCGGGAAGATTCGAACTTCCGACACGCAGTTTAGGAAACTGCTGCTCTATCCACCTGAGCTACGGGGCCACAGTAAGCGAGCGTAGCGCGTGAGCCGCGCATCGCCCTGATCCATCTTAACCTATGCCAATTTGCCCGCACGCTACGCCTGCGCATGGCGCAAACAAGAAGCCCCCGGCCGTGGCCGGAGGCTGCCTGTGCGCAATTAGGTGCGCGGTGGTTCTTAGTACATGCCGTCCATGCCGCCGCCGTGGCCGCCAGCCGGGGCCGCAGCCTTGGGCTCGGGCAGCTCGACCACCAGAGCTTCGGTGGTGAGCAGCAGACCGGCGATCGAAGCCGCATTCTGCAGTGCGGTGCGGGTCACCTTGGTCGGGTCGATGACACCTGCAGCAACCAGGTCCTCGAAGACGCCGGTGGCAGCGTTGTAGCCGTGCTGCGAATCCTTCGACTCGAGCACCTTGGCCACGACCACAGCACCCTCTTCGCCTGCGTTGGCGATGATCTGGCGCAGCGGCTCCTCGATGGCGCGGCGGATGATCTGCGCGCCGATCTTCTCGTCGCCTTCCAGCTTGCCGATCAGAGCGTCGACTGCCGTTGCGGTGCGCAGCAGGGCCACGCCGCCGCCTGGGACGATGCCGGACTCGACAGCCGCACGGGTTGCGTGCAAAGCATCCTCAACGCGAGCCTTCTTCTCCTTCAGCTCGGTCTCAGTTGCCGCGCCCACCTTGATGATGGCCACGCCGCCCACCAGCTTGGCCAGGCGCTCCTGCAGCTTCTCGCGGTCGTAGTCGGAGGTGGTCTTCTCGATCTGCGAGCGGATCTCCTTCACGCGGCCGTCGATGTCGCTGGTCTTGCCGGCGCCGTCAACGATCGTCGTGTTGTCCTTGTCGATGGTGACGCGCTTGGCGCGGCCCAGGTCCTCGAGCTTCACGCCTTCCAGCTTGATGCCCAGGTCCTCGGTGATGGCCTTGCCGCCGGTTAGGATCGCGATGTCGCCCAGGATGGCCTTACGGCGGTCGCCGAAGCCAGGAGCCTTCACCGCAGCCACGTTCAGCGTGCCACGCAGCTTGTTCACCACCAGGGTCGCGAGAGCCTCGCCCTCAACGTCCTCAGCGATGATCAGGAGCGGCTTACCGCCACGGGCGACCTGCTCGAGCAGGGGAAGCAGATCCTTCATCGCGCTGATCTTCTTCTCGTAGATCAGGATGTAGGGATCGTCTAGCACCGACTCCAGGCGCTCTGCGTCCGTCACGAAGTACGGGCTCAGGTAGCCGCGATCGAACTGCATACCGTCAACAGTCTCCAGACCGGTGTGCATGGTCTTCGACTCTTCGATGGTGATGACGCCATCCTTGCCCACAACCTTAACGGCCTCGGCAATGATCTCGCCGATCTCGGTATCGCCGTTGGCCGAGATGGTGCCTACCTGCGCAACCTTGTCGTCGGAAACCGGCTTGGAGATCTTGTCCAGAGCTTCGTTGATGGCCACAACGGCCTTGTCGATGCCGCGCTTCAGGGCGGTCGGGTTGGCACCGGCCGCAACCGTCTTCACGCCCTCGCGGAAGATGGCCTGGGCCAGAACGGTCGCTGTCGTGGTGCCGTCGCCGGCCACGTCAGAGGTCTTCGAGGCAACCTCGCGGACGAGCTGTGCGCCAACGTTCTCGAGCGGGTCCTTCAGGTCGATTTCCTTCGCAACCGTCACGCCGTCCTTGGTGATGGTTGGGGAGCCGAACTTCTTCTCGATAACGACATTGCGGCCCTTCGGACCAAGCGTCGCCTTAACGGCATCTGCCAGCGCGTTCACGCCGCGCAGCACTGCCTGACGGGATTCCTCACCGTGCAGAATCTGCTTTGCCATGCTTCTAACTCTCCTTCAAAAGAGGTTTCAATCTCGAATCGCGCACAGTGCGCGAAGCAGATCAGCAGCCATCTGACCGCTGACCAGTGTTCAGTTACTTCTTGATGATGCCGAGGACTTCTTCCTCGCGCATGATCAGGAACTCCTCACCGTCGATCTTGATCTCGGTGCCGGAGTACTTGCCGAACAGAATGCGGTCGCCTGCCTTCACATCGAGGGGGAAGACCTTGCCTTCGTCATTCGACTTGCCCTTGCCCACGGAGATCACTTCGCCTTCCTGCGGCTTCTCCTTGGCGCTGTCGGGAATGATGATTCCGCCGCGAACGGTCTCCGTCTCTTCGAGACGGCGAACCAGGATGCGGTCATGCAGCGGAGTGAAGGTGGTCGTTACGGATGTTGCTGCCATTGCTTCGCTTCTCCTTCACGCGCGGCTGGGTCGTGCCCGCCGCGGGTATCTGTTGGATATCGACTGCTTAAGTTGTCGATGGCTCTGGCCCGTAGCACCGGAACGTCTGGCGCGTAGGGCTGGCAGTTCCGCTAGCGGTGCGCTAGCAGTCTTGCCATCCAATTGCTAACGATAGGTAAATCGTTCCCTTGTGTCAAGGCATGGATTGCTAAATGTGAGTGAATTACGCTCAGGTTATGGTGCGAAGTAAACGGATTAGGGCGAATATATTTATTTTCAATGAGATAGTGTGATTAACCGCCACCACTCTTCTGCCAGAACGCACAACCCGAGCACAAAAAGCGTCCCAAAGATCTCCTTATTCCACCGTGCGAGCCACGCTGGCAGGTAGATGTCATAGTTGGGGGCGCGATCATCGGTTAATCGGTCTGCCACGTTGGAGATCGGGCAGCGCCAGTGGTTCAGGGCGAGCGCCGCGCACTCGCCAAGGACAATGACAGCGAGCCAGATGGCCCACTTGAACTTTCCGAGTGCACCAAGCAAGGGGAACGCAAGAATCGAAGCTACAAAGAAAGCCCAAACAGCGGTATGGAAGAGCTTGAGGGCTACGAGCAACTGAACTCGGCGAAGTTCTCCCTGATGTCTCAGGATCGTCCAGTACCAACGCAACCGGCGGCGGGCTATGAGAGCACGAAGCGCAAAGTTTTGTTTGGCCGAGTTTGACGCGCCCAAGGCACACACGGCGGCGAGTATCGGTTCGGCGAGTCCACGTAGCGCAACGGCGAAGTCGAGTCCGGCGTGGCGCTGAGACTTCAGCCAGTTGAGCTGCCCCAGCACGCGATTGTCCGGGTGTCTCTGGGCGAACAGCACGTCGCCCTCGGCGAAGACCTCAGCATCATGAAGAAGATCCTGCGCGGTCTTGGTGTATTGCTGGTAGGCAACCGCCGCGGGTACGGCTAGCGGCATGGCTCCGGCCTGCAGAAGCCTGTAGCCCAGTTCGAGGTCCTCGCGCATGCGAAAAGCCTCGTCGAAGCCGCCGCATTTCACGAGCAGGTTGCGATGGAGCGATGTGTTGCTGAAGACGATGGGCACGTCGAGCCAGTCGTCGGCGCGGGCGGGCTGCCATGCGTCGGCATGCGCGGCAAACTCACGTTCGAAACAGAGCGCAGCCAGCGTGCGTGGAGTGCCAGCACTCAGCCGGATAGCCCCGGTGGCAATAACGTTTGCCCCATTTGCGTGCACTTCGTGATGGGCGGCGATCAGGCCCGGCGCACAGAGCATGTCGTCATCGAGGAAGAGGATCAGGTCACTCTGCGCGGCCTGCCAGCCGGTGTTCCGTGCAGCCGCCGGTCCGCGATTAGCCACTGAGATCACGCGCAGTGGCCACGGCACATGAAGCGTGCGCAGCGCGTCTGCCGTGCCGTCGCTGGAGCCATCGTCAACCACCACAACCTCAGCTATCCCTGCTTCAGGCTCGAGCGAGGCGAGTGAGCGTAACAGGAGAGCCTTTCGGTTATAGGTTGGGATAACGACAGAAAGGGTCATGGTCCTTAGTGACTGCTGGGAGTTCGTCGAACAGCATATCTGCGGTACGGATACTGAAATGTAGAATCAATCTACCACCGGCGCGCCCAAAGCGTAGTTCTTGAAGAAGGCGCACCGCAGAGGGGCATATCCGATGCCGTCGAATCCGCTCGTGCGCCTGCTGCCTGCGTCGTTTCGTGCATGGCTGCGCGGCCGGAAGCGCCAGGTGGAGCGAAGCATGCTTGTGTTTGACCGCGTGACAGACTTCAGCGTGCTTCGGCGCACAACGCCGTATCGTCCCGGGCTCGGAGGGCATCGCGGCAGCTACATCGACCGCTTCTATATTGAGCGATTCCTTTCAGAGCACAGCGAACTGATTCATGGCGCAGTTGCTGAGATACAAGGCGACGAATATACGCGGAAGTTCGGTGCTGGGCGCGTCACTCGGTCCGAGGTCATCGATATCAACCCTCAGAACGCCAACCGGACGCTCGCGCTCGACCTGACCTGTACCGACGCCGCGCCCGAGGGTGAATTTGACTGCGTGATCTGCACGCAAACGCTCCTGCTGATTCAGGACTACCGAGCTGCGATACGTACTCTAAATAGGATGCTCAAGCCAGGCGGCGTGGCGCTGGTTACAGTGCCGGGCATCTCTCCCATTATTCGCGGCGGCCTCGTTGCGGGTGAGGGCGAGGATTGGTGGCGCTTCACGACCCGCTCAGCGCGGTATGACTTCGCTTGCGTCTTCGGGGATCAAAACGTAACCGCGTGCTCTTATGGGAACGTCTTAAGTGCGACGGCGTTTCTGCACGGACTGGTGCAGGAAGAGCTTACCGCAGACGAGCTCGCATTCCACGACTCAGATTATGAGCTCATCGTTGCGGTGGCAGCCCGGCGCGGCGGGGAACTCGCCTGAATGGACACACCCCTCGTCTCTGTCACGATCCCGTTCTACAACGCTGAGCGCTTCCTTCGCGCGACCGTGGAGAGTGTGCTGGCGCAGACCTATACAAACTGGGAACTGCTGCTGGTGGATGATGGATCCGATGATGGGAGCACAGCCATCGCACGATCGTTTGCAGCGAAGCATCCTGGCCGCATTGTCTACCTCGAGCACGATGGCCATCGTAACCTCGGCGTGAATTCGGCGCGCAATCTGGGCGCAAGATACTCGCGCGGGTCAATTCTGGCATTTCTGGATTCGGACGATATCTGGCTGCAGGGCAAGCTCGAGATCCACGTTGCCGAGCTGAGCGCCCATCCTGAAGCCGGTTTTCTGTTCGCGCCCACGCTCTACTGGTATGAGTGGGACCCGGAGGGCAACCCCGGAATGCACGACCATATACCTGTCTACGCGCCTGGGGGCAAGGTCTATGCACCCCCTGACCTGTTGGTGCGGAGCTATCCGCTTGGCTCCTATGGTGCGCCTTGCCCATGCAGCTTTCTGATTTGTCGAGAGGCTTTCGAGCGCGTTGGTGGCTTCGACGAGGACTTCCATCGCGGGACCTTCCAGCTTTACGAAGACATCGCCTTTCTGGCCAAAATGTACCTTCAGATTTCGGTTTATGTCTCGGCGGAATGTCTGGACCGGAATCGGTGCAGCCAATACTCCATGACCCGTCAGGCAGCCTCAGTGCAGGCAGAAGAGGCGGCTCGACGGTACTACTTCCGCTGGCAGCGCGATTACCTGCCGGCGCAGAACGTAAGCGATGGGAGGATTCTCAGGGCAGTGCATCGCGAATCGTGGTACTACGTCTTGCCGCTCCCACTCGCCCGGCTTTGCCGTCGATTGCAGAACAAATTCCGGCGGCTGGTGGCCTAGAGGGCACGGGCCTGAACTTTCGGGATGATGTGGGATGCGGTGACTCAGCGAAGAGTGGTACTGTACCCCTTGGTCTGGTTTTGGTGGGTAATGCAGCTTTTGCATCAACGGCGCGGTCTGAATCGAACCTCGCCGCAAAGAATGGTTCGGGGAGTTCTGCTCCATGATGGAGTTTCATATCGCGCGATCGGCGCGTGAACGATATCGCTTCGATGCCTCGCTGTTTTCCTTCAACGGCAATGTCGTCTTTGCCGATCTGGATGCCTGCCGAGCCTTTGCCCACCGCATGAACGAGGTGCGCGACGCTGCCAATAACCCCGACCTGACCGTCCACGCCGGCTCCTTGTTTGCCATGGGCCTGATCGACGAAGCAAGCCACGCTGTCTTCGCGCAGTATCGCAAGAAGTTTGACCCCGAGGTAATGACCGGCGCGCTCGACTGGTTCGGCACAAAGGTCGGTTCTGACCAGCTCGACAAGATGCTTCTGACGTTTGTCGAGCACTTTCCAGGCCAGAGTGTAATGCGCGGCGAAGAGACACCGCGGCAGTGGCTCCAGGGGGCGACGGAAGGCGTATCTCATCGCGCTGCAGCGCTCGAAGAGCTGGTGATGTTGTGGACCGCAAACCGCAATCGTGCCTTCGACCCATTTAAGGAGCTCTTCGAAGAGAAACCGTTGGCGGAGAAGACCGTATACCGCCAGGTAACGCGTGCCTTGCCCGGATACTTCGCATCACGTCCGTTGATTCCCGTTGAGGGCGGTAAGATCAACCTGTTTGACCTGCTGCGCGCACCTGCGAATGGAGCGC
>Ga0318572_10000111_pt1 | contig 34538 bp, 30 predicted proteins | sample GRESIP089b5f20_FD_202528 | JGI IMG/M metagenome (GOLD analysis project Ga0318572, IMG submission 202528) | Tropical soil microbial communities from Luquillo Experimental Forest, Puerto Rico - GRE.SIPMG.089b5f20 | ecosystem: Environmental > Terrestrial > Soil > Tropical forest > Bulk soil...
CTGCCCGATTTGGCACCGGCCAGGGCAGCGTGAGATCAACGCAGTTTCAAGGAACCGCCGGATACGTGACCCGTATGTCCGGTGGTGTGGGAGGGAGGGGCCGTGAGGCTTCTTCCTATCCCGATTAGGCACTGCATGTCGTCACGCTCATTCACGAAGCTCTATGCGCTAGCCGAAGCAGGTGAAACAACGGCACTTCTTGCACACATTGCCGAGCTGTCGGGGGAGTTTCCGGATGAGCGAGATCCGGCCTCGTGGGCATTGATCCGCGCCGCAGAAGCCAACCAAATAGAAACGGCTCGCGCCCTAATCGAAAACGGTGCCAATATTGAAGGGGCTTCAGAGCGGTCGCATATTCGCCCTCTTTGGAAGGCGGCAAAACGCGGGCATCTCCAGATGGTGAAGCTTCTCGTAGAGAGCGGAGCCGACCGCAGCGCTACAGATAACGACAGAATGACTGCCCTAGGTTACGCAAAGCGATATTCAAGAACTGAAGTCATTCAATATCTGGAGTCCTTTGGGTGAAAGCATTGCCTAACCCTGCAGTCGAGAAGGACAGCCAAAAGCTGCGCTTTTGGTTCCCTCCGCTACGCTCCGGCTGCCCCTCACTTCCACGTTAAACAGCAAACCATGCTGATCAATCGCCGTTCCGCATTTGTCTTGGGCGCAGCCCTTCTTCAATCCAACGCTATGAGCCAGACAGTAAGAAAGCTGAGTTGGGATGACCTCATCTCGCAGGACCCTGAGCTTGACTTCGAAAGGATGCTGTCCTGTTGGCCACGTCTGGCCATTGGTCGAACGCGGCCCATTGGGCTATCTACGCTTGGGTGTTGCTTTCTCGAAAGGCCGGACGGGAACGTTTACGCACTTGACCCTCTCCTGGGTGAATTTCGGAAAGTTGCGGTGTCCATGGATGACTTCGGGCGCGGTATGAACAGTCCCGAATGGCAGCAGCGAAACTTGCACCGCGATGTAGTCGCGCAAATTCTCGAGCGAGGGCTTACTCGGACCCCTCGACAAGTTTTTGGGTTTGCTCCCCATCCGAAGTTTGGTGGCGGACTTGACGCATCCAGAGCGATCACACTGGATCCTGCTGTGTGGCACTCGATCTCTTCGCAGAGCTTCTAAATGTTTAACATTTCGGCCCATCGGACCGCCTTCGGCGGCCGCTGGCCTTGGCGTTGAGCGACTGCTTTCCGATCCCACTGACTGCTTCCGCAGCTCAGCTGATAGCAACTCACCCGACAAAACGAGCGGCAGCTAAGCGTCCCAAGCAGACCTATGGCGAGAGCACCAGTCTCTTCCGCCACATAGGCTTTTGGATTGAGTCGGTGCTGCCGGCCAAAGTAACGCCAATTTTGGTTGGCTCAGGCGACTCCTGGGCAACTGCTACTCAATAGCGGCCTCCTCAAGGCGTGACCAACCCGTCCATGCGCACCACCTCGAAGCTGCCGCCCTTGACGCTGCCCAGTTCGGAGACCAGCTTGTCGTTGTTCCAGCGGTCATCGGGTGTGCCGCTCACGTACCAGTTGGAGCCGTTGTCGGCCACCAGCATGCCGTAGGTCTTCATGGCCTGCAGGATGGCGCGGCTCTCGGTGCTGAAGCTGCTGGGGATCACGTAGCTGGCCTTCAGGCGCACGCGCATGCCCATGGGCGGCAGGCTGGCGTTGGTACTGCTGCTGGCCCAGTGGGTGGCCGGCGGCACATAGGCGCGGCGGGTACTGGACACGGTGAAGCGGAAGGCGTGGCGGATCACGCCGCTGATCGCTTCGTCATAGCGCACCAAGCCGGGGAAGATGGGCAGGCCGGCAGCGTCCGCGCTGGTCCAGCCGGGCTCGGCCGTGGGGCGCACGCTGTTGGAGTCCAGGCGGAACACGGCGCCACCGCTGGCCTTCCAGCTGCCGTCGGCCTGCGGGTAGGCGTTGCCCATCTCGTAGAGGCGGTTGGCGTCGCGGTCGATCACCAGTACATGGCGGTCCCCGCCAAAGGCCGCGCCGCTGGCCAGTTGGCCTTCGATGGGGGCGTTGCCGGGGACCGGGTAGGGGCCGGGGTCGCTCTCTTCGCCATAGTCGGTGAAGGTGATGGGCACTTTGGCCTGGCTGCTGCCCACCACCACGTAGGGGATGCCGATGGGTGCGCCGTCCCACAGGCCGGCGCCGAAGTCCGGGTGCAGGCCGCGCGTGAGGCCGATGCTGGCGATCAGCGCGTCCGAATTCGGGTCCACCGCGGCGTTGGAGATGTCGGTGTTCCAGGCGTTGTCGGACGGGAAGGGAACGGCACCGTTCAGGCTGGCGCCTGCGCCCAGGCTGGCTCCGGCCAGATTCGCGTAAGTGGCGCCGCTGCCCGTGTCCGGGCTGGCGCTTTGCAGCGTGTAGCCGTCGATGCGCACGCGCACATTGTTGTAGGTGCTGCCCTGGTAGCCGATGGCGCCCAGGGTCAGTAGGCGGCTGGCGGCATCGAAGCTGTTGGGCTGGGCGCTGCCGCCGTCCACGCCCAGCAGGGTGTAGGCGGAAATGGTGGCGCGCACCTGGCGGTAGGTGGTGCCGCCCAGGCTCACGGCGTCCAGGGCCAGCAGGTTGGTGGTGGGGTCAAAGGTGTTGGCCGCGTGGGCGGTCAGGGTGACAGCACCCAGGGTGGCCAGGGCGGCGGCAAGGTGGGTGCGCTTCAAGGCAGGCTCCGGGAATACAGGTCCGGGCATCTTGCCAGCGCGTACCCCTGCCGGGGAGCGCTTTTACGTTGCGTTACGTTATTGCCGTATCCACGGTGGTGGGCAGGCGGAAATCCTGCTCCACGGCGGCGCCGGGGTAGTGGAATCGCACCGGCCCGTCCGGGCGGGCATTGAGGTATTGCACCACCATGGGGTCGGCGCTGGCGCGCACCTCGGCCACGCTGCCCTCGGCTGCAACCTGGCCGTTGGCCAGCACGATGACGTGGTCGGCCAGTTCCAGGGTGTGCTTGGTCTCGTGCGAAACGAAGACGCTGGTCAGGCCCATGGAGTCGTTGAGCTGGCGGATCAGGCGCGCGGCGGTCTTGAGCGAGATGGGGTCCAGACCGGAGAAGGGCTCGTCGTACATCACCAGTTCCGGGTCCAGGGCGATGGCGCGCGCAATGGCGATGCGACGGGCCATGCCGCCCGAGACCTCGCTGGGCATGAGGTCGCGCGCGCCGCGCAGGCCCACGGCGTTGAGTTTCATCAGCACGATGTCGCGGATCAGGCGCTCGGGCAGGTCGGTGTGCTCGCGCAGGGGAAAGGCCACGTTGTCGAACACGCTCAGGTCGGCAAACAGCGCGCCGAACTGGAACAGCATGCCCATGCGCCGGCGAGCCGCGTAGAGCTGCTCCTGGTCCATGTGGCCCACGTCCTGGCCGTCGAACAGCATGGCGCCGCGTTGCGCCTTTTGTTCGCCGCCCATCAGGCGCAGCGTGGTGGTCTTGCCGGCGCCCATGGGACCGATCAGGGCCGTGACCTTGCCGCGCGGGATGCTGAACGAAATGGTGTTCAGCACGGGGTGGTCGCCGTAGCTGAAGCTCAGGTTGCGAAATTCGACGAGGGCGGGGGATGCTGGGGTGGTGGTGTTGGCCATGGCGTGGATGCCGCGGTGGGGTCGGCCCATGAATCATAGGGGATAGGCCACAGCGGCCACAATCGGCAGGGTCTTCTGCCCCTGCATCCCCTTCTCTCGCCGCATGCCATGGAACACAACCTGTCACTGATCTCCACCATCACCGCAGCCTTTGGCGTGGCGCTGGTCCTGGGCTTCGTGGCCGAGCGCATCCGCGTGCCGGCGCTGGTGGGCTACCTGATCGCCGGCATCCTGATCGGGCCGGCTACGCCCGGCTTTGTGGCCGACGTGCACATTGCCTCGCAGCTGTCGGAGATCGGCATCATGCTGCTGATGTTCGGCGTGGGCCTGCATTTCTCGGCCGACGACTTGATGGCGGTGCGCCGCGTGGCGGTGTCGGGCGCGGTGGTGCAGATGGGCACGGTCACGCTGCTGGGCTTGTTGCTAGGCCACTGGTGGGGCTGGAGCCTGGGCGGCGCGCTGATCTTTGGCCTGTCGCTGGCCTGCGCCAGCACGGTGGTGCTGCTCAAATCGCTGGAGGCGCGCAACCAGCTCAGCACCATGAACGGGCGCATCTCCGTGGGCTGGCTGGTGGTGCAGGACCTGGTCACGGTGCTGGTTCTGGTGCTGCTGCCGCCCCTGGCCGGCGTGCTGGGTGGGCAGGTCGCACCGGTGGTGGCCGGCGCCGCGGCCAAGCCGCTGTGGGTGAGCGTGGGCCAGACGCTGCTGCAGGTGTCGGCCTTCATCGGCCTGATGCTGGTGGTGGGGCGCCGTGCCTTGCCCTGGGTCCTGTGGCAGGTGGCGCGCACCGGCTCGCGCGAGCTGTTCACGCTGTGTGTCATCGCCAGCGCCATCGGCATTGCCTATGGGGCATCGGCCCTGTTCAGCGTGTCGTTCGCGTTGGGCGCCTTCTTTGCCGGCACGGTGATGCGTGAGTCCGAATTCAGCCACCGCGCGGCGGAAGAGTCGCTGCCGTTGCGTGACGCCTTCTCGGTGCTGTTCTTCGTCTCGGTCGGCATGGTGGTGGACCCCATGGTGTTGCTGGACCAGCCGCTGCGCGTGCTGGGCGTGGTGCTGCTGATCATCCTGGGCAATGCCCTGGCATCGGCTGCGGTGGTGGTGGCGCTGCGCTACCCGCTCAAGACCGCGCTCACCATTGCGGCGAGCCTGGGGCAGATCGGCGAGTTTTCCATCATCCTGGCCGGCCTGGGTGTGTCGCTGGGCTTGTTGCCATCCACCGGCATGAGCCTGGTGCTGGCCGGTGTGCTGATCTCCATCGCCGCCAACTCCTTCGTCCTGGCGCTGGTGGAGCCGTTGCAACGCTGGATGCTGGAACGCTTCGACTGGGCGCGCCGCCTGGACGCACGCCCCGACCCGTTTGCCGAGCTGCCCATGGACACCGAACGCCAGTACCTGCAAGGCCAGGTGGTTCTGATCGGCTACGGCCGGGTGGGGCGGCGCATCGCCCTGGCCCTGGCTGCGCGTGGCATCCCCTACGTGGTGGTGGAGCAGAACCGCGAGCTGGTGGAGGACCTGCGCAAGAACAACCTGGTCAGCGTCTGCGGCAACGCCGCCGACCCCGAGGTGCTGGTGCAGGCCCACGTGGCCAACGCCGCCATGCTGGTGGTGGCCACGCCCGACGCGGTGCATGTGCGCCAGGTGGCGGACACGGCGCGCGCGCTCAACCCCGGCATCGAGATCGTGCTGCGCACCCACGGCGAGGTGGAATCCGAACTGCTGCGCAGCGACGGCATGGGAACCGTGTTCTTCGGCGAGGAAGAACTGGCCAAGGGCATGACCGCGCACGTGTTGCAGCGGTTTGCGGTGGAGGCGGCCTAGCTTGGCGACGCAGCGATTTGCGGTTTGGATTGGATGGAGTGGGTGCCCATGCATCTGCTGATGCAACTCTATCTGTGGCTCCTGGTGGCGTATCTGGTTGCCACGCTGGGTGCGATGCTGTTCAAGGCGCCGAGGCTTGCAAAGGCCGGCCTTTCGCTTGCGACCTGGGCAGAGCAAGCGGCCAGTCACGCGTTGCTCGCCGTGGGCTTGGTGGGTGTCTACGGATATGTCTATGACGTCCCCATTTTGTTTGCGCTGTTTTGGCAAACCTTCTTGGTGGTCATGGGTGCGTTTGCGGCCCTACAACATCGCATGCCCAAGACGCTGCTGCTGCGCCAGGCACATGGATCCAAGGCCGTGGTCGTGGCGACTGTTGCGGGCGCGGTGTTGCTCGCCCCCATGCTGGGCGCGATTGGCCTGTACGGTTTTGCCGGTGCGCAGTTCTGGGCGTAGCGCGCCATCCCGTTGGGATGGCTCACCCGCCACCTAAAATCCCACGCATGCTGCGCTACCTCACCATCCCCGTCACGCCCTTCCAACAAAATTGCTCCCTGGTCTGGTGCGACCAGACGCAGGAGGCGGCTGTCATCGACCCCGGTGGCGACCTGGACCGGGTGTTGGCCGAGGTGCAGCGCCTGGGCCTGACGCTCACGCAGATCTGGCTCACGCACGCCCACATTGACCACGCTGGTGGCACCGGCGAGTTGGCGCAGCGCCTGCAACTGCCCATCATCGGCCCGCACCCGGGCGACCAGTTCTGGATCGACGGCCTGCAGCAGCAGAGCCAGATGTTCGGCTTTCCGCAAGCGCTGCCGTTCACGCCGACGCGCTGGCTGCAGGATGGCGACACCGTGCGCGTGGGCCAGAGCGAGCTGACCGTGCGCCACTGCCCCGGCCACACGCCGGGCCATGTGGTGTTTTACTCAAGCGAGGCCAAGCGTGCCTTTGTCGGCGACGTGCTGTTTGCCGGCTCCATCGGCCGCACCGACTTCCCGCAGGGCGACCACGCCACGCTGATCGACAGCATCACCCAGCGCCTGTGGCCCATGGGCAATGACACGGTGTTCATCCCCGGCCACGGCCCGGAGAGCACCTTCGGGCGCGAGCGCCGCAGCAACCCGTACGTGGCGGACGCCTGATACGGCACAATCCGCTCAGTCTTTTTACCCGCTGAATGACCATGTCCGACACCCCCGCCATCACCCCCCGCGACAAGGCCGAGATCCTGGCCCAGGCCCTGCCTTACATCCGCAAGTTCCATGGCAAGACCATGGTCATCAAGTACGGCGGCAACGCCATGACCGACCCGGCCCTGCAAAAGGCCTTTGCCGAGGATGTGGTGCTCTTGAAACTGGTGGGCATCAACCCGGTGGTGGTGCATGGCGGCGGCCCGCAGATTGAAGGCCTGTTGCAGCGCCTGGGCAAGAAGGGCGAGTTCATCCAGGGCATGCGCGTGACCGACCCCGAGACCATGGAGGTGGTGGAGTGGGTGCTGGCCGGCGAGGTGCAGCAGGACATCGTCGGCCTGATCAACCACGCCGGCGGCAAGGCCGTGGGCCTGACCGGGCGCGACGGCGGCCTGATCCGCGCGCAAAAGCTCAAGATGCTGGACAACGCCGACCCGACCAAGGAGCACGACGTGGGCCAGGTGGGCGACATCGTCAGCGTGGACCCCTCCGTGGTCAAGGCGCTGCAGGACGACGCCTTTATCCCGGTGGTCAGCCCGATCGGCTTTGGCGAGGCCAACGAGAGCTACAACATCAACGCCGACGTCGTGGCTGCCAAGCTGGCCACCGTGCTCAAGGCCGAGAAGCTGATGATGCTGACCAACATCAGCGGCGTGCTGGACAAGAGCGGCCAGCTGCTGACCGACCTGACGGCGCGGCGCATCGACGAGCTGTTTGCCGACGGCACGATTTCCGGCGGCATGCTGCCCAAGATCGCCGGGGCGCTGGACGCGGCCAAGAGCGGCGTGAACTCCGTGCACATCATCGACGGCCGCGTGCCGCACGTGCTGCTGCTGGAGATCCTGACCGAGCAGGCCTTCGGAACCATGATCCGGTCGCACTGAGAGTGCTACTGATTTCATAGCTGCTCACGCACATCTTACGAGGGCTGGAGGCCAAAACCATGCGACTCCTGTTGGTGGAAGACGATGTCATGGTGGCCAGCGGCATCAAGCTGGGCCTCTCCGGCGCGGGCTACGCGGTGGACTGGGTGGGCAGCGCCGAACGCGCGCTGGAGGTCAGCCGCACCGACTCCTTTGACCTGGCGGTGATCGACATCGGCCTGCCCGGCATGGACGGCCTGGCCCTGACGCAGGCGCTGCGCCGCGAGGGGCGCACCATGCCCGTGCTCATCCTCACCGCGCGGGATGCCCTGCAGGACCGGGTCCAGGGTCTGGACGTGGGTGGCGACGACTACATGATCAAGCCCTTCGAGCTTCCCGAACTGCTGGCGCGCCTGCGCGCGCTGCTGCGCCGTTCGCAGGCCGCCACGTCGGCCACGCTGACGTTCGGCCCGCTGGAGCTGGACACCGCCCTGCGCCAGGCCTGTGTGCGCCCGGAAGGCGGCGGCGCGGCCATCCCCATCGAACTCGGTCCGCGTGAGTGGACGGTGATGGAATACCTTATGCTGCAGGCCCCCAAGCCGGCCAACAAGGACAAGCTGCTGCAGGCCCTGACCGGCTGGGACAAGGAGATCACGCCCAATGCGGTGGAGGTCTACATCTCGCGCCTGCGCGGCAAATTGGAGCCGCACGGCCTGGCGCTGCGCTCCATCCGCGGCTTTGGCTACCGGCTGGAACTGGTGGCGGGTGCCTGACATGCCCGCGCGCTGGGGGCTGGCATCCGGGCTGCAGCGTCGCCTGCTGCTGCTGCTGCTGGCACCCCTGGCCGTGCTGGCCGTGCTGAACACCTGGTTCGATTTTCGATCGGCCGACGGCGCCGCCCTGCAGCAGGACCGCCAGCTTCTGACCCTGGTGCCGCTGCTGGCCGGCTCGGTCGTGGCGCGCGGCACCACCGAAGCGGACCCGCCGGTCATGCTCACCGCCCCGCCCATCGAGGACTTCCTCAACGCCCGTCCAGGCCTGTCGGCCTTTGCCCTGGTCGGCAAGGAAGGCAGCGTGTTGTTGGGCGACACCTGGCTGTCGGGCATGCCGCCGGCCACCTTTGATCCGGAATTTTCCAGCCAGGAGTTCGACGGCGTGACCTACCGCATCGTCAGCCAGCGCATGAATACCGTGGCCGGCGAGCTGGTGCTGCGCCTGGCCGATGGCTCCGATCCGCGCCAGCAGTGGCTGCGCCAGCTGTGGTTCAAGGTGGCGCTGCCCAACTTTGTGCTGGTGGTGGCGGCCTTCTTCGCGGTGAACCTGGCCGTGCACCGGGCGCTGCGCCCGCTGCTGGAACTCAAGGAAGCGGTGGAGCGGCGCTCTCCGCGCGACCTCTCCGCGCTGGATGCGCGGGGCAGCCCGGAGGAGGTGCGCCCGCTGGTGGAGTCGCTCAACCGCCTGTTCGACCTGGTCAACGCCCAGGCCGAGGGCCAGCGCCGCTTCGTGGCCGATGCCGCGCACCAGCTGCGCACGCCGCTGGCGGCGCTGCAGGCGCAGGTGGAGGCATGGGCCCAGGCGGTGAGCAGCACCGCCCAGCTCACCGATCCGGATCGTGTGTACCGGGAAAAGAACGATCCAGCCCTCGTGGATATTGAACATACCGCTATTACTTTGGAAGCGGGTCAGGTGTTCAAGCTGCGCCAGGCGGTGCGCCGCACCTCGGCGCTGGCGAACCAGTTGCTGGCCCTGTCGCGCGCCGATGCGCGCAGCGCCGACACCCAGCCCATGCAGCGTGTGGACCTGCAGGAGCTGTGCGAATCCATGCTGGAAACCCACTTGGACGCCGCTACCGCCAAGGACATCGACCTCGGGCTGGAGGCGGACGAGGCCCACACCAGCGGTCATACCTGGCTGTTGCGCGAGCTGCTGGGCAACCTGGTGGACAACGCCATCCGCTACACCCAGCGCGGTGGGCGCGTCACCCTGCGCTGCGGCTGGTGCGCCGCGCCCGGCGGCGGCCAGCAGACCTTTCTGGAGGTGGAGGACAACGGCCCCGGCGTACCCGAGTCCGAGCGCGCCCGCATGCTGGAGCGCTTCTACCGCGTGCCCGGCACGGTGGGCGAGGGCACCGGCTTAGGGCTGGCCATTGCCGACGAAATCGCCCGCGTGCACCACAGCCAGTTGCAGGTGCTGCCCGGACGCGACGGGTACGGGCTGCGCATGCGGGTGGACCTGCCAACCTAGGGAAAATCCGGCTGCGTTCAGGGCCGGCGGCGTGGGCACCCTGTGCGAGAATTCCCCGCAACCAACGCATTGCGCACCATGCCTGACGCCCTCATTCCATCCACCGACGCCCCCGACCACGCGCCGCACGAGCTGGAAGCGGCGGCCCCCGCAGCAACCGTGCGCAAGCGGCCCAAGCCAGGCGAGCGCCGTATCCAGATCCTGCAGGCCCTGGCCGCCATGCTGGAGCAGCCCGGCGGCGAGCGCATCACCACCGCCGCCCTGGCCGCGCGCCTGGACGTGAGCGAGGCGGCCCTCTACCGCCACTTTGCCAGCAAGGCCCAGATGTTCGAGGGGCTGATCGAGTTCATCGAGCAGTCCGTCTTCACGCTGATCAACCAGATCGTCGAGCGCGAGCAGTCCGCCGGCAGCGGCCTGACCGACCAGGGCCCACGCCAGGCCGCCAAGGTCATCGCCATGTTGGTCCAGTTCGCCGAAAAGAATCCTGGCATGGCCCGCGTCATGGTGGGCGACGCCCTGGTGCACGAGAACGAACGCCTGCTGGCCCGCATGAACCAGTTCTTCGACAAGATCGAGGCCACCCTGCGCCAGTGCCTGCGCGACGGCGCCCTGGCCAGCGCCTCGGCCACGCCCACGGTGGATGCCCAGGTGCGTGCCTCGGTGCTGATGGCCTTTGCCGGCGGGCGGTTGCAGCGTTTTGTGCGCTCGGGCTACAAGCGTCTGCCCTCGGAATACCTGGATACCAGCCTGCGCCTGTTGCTGGGCTGACCGGCCTCGGTTCTCCTATCTGGCTGGGGTAAACCCGTATTCGGGTTAGAAAAGAACCTCTAGAACCCCTAATTTTTCTTGAGGGGACTTGGAAATGTTGCAAAATAGCACGATCGTTCTATTTTGTAGTGCATTGCTTCCATGTCCATTGCCTCTCTTTCTGCCAAGCTGATCCGCAAGACCCGGTCCCAAGCCGGTGCGGCTGCAGGCGAGCGCAAGGCGGCGTCCGGGCGCGCCTTGCAAAAGGGTCAGCAGACCAAGTTGGCCATTGTGGATGCCGCCCTGGGCCTAGCCACCCAACTGGGGCTGGAAGGTCTGAGCATCGGCGCCCTGGCCGAGGCCACCAAGATGAGCAAGTCGGGCGTGTTTGCCCACTTCGGCTCGCGCGAGGAACTGCAGATCTCCGTCATCCACCAGTACTTCGCCCTGTTCGAGCGCGATGTGTTCTATGTCGCCATGGAGCAGCCGCGCGGCCTGCCGCGGGTCAAGGCTCTGTTTGCCAATTGGATGAAGCTGGTGGCCGAGGAAATCCAGGCCGGCTGCATCTTCATCAGCGGCGCGGTGGAGTTTGACGACCGCCCCGGCCCCGTGCGCGATGCGCTGGCCACCTCGGTGCAGACCTGGCTGAATGCCATGAACCGTGCCATTGTCCAGGCCCGCGACTGCGGCCACCTCAAGCCCGACACCGACGAGCACCAGATGGCCTTCGAGATCCATGGCCTGATCCTGGCCCTGCACTACGAAGCCCGCTTCCTGAAGAAACCCGGCTCCATAGCACGGGCCAACACCGGTTTCGACAACATCCTGGCGCGTTACGGCGCCGCCGCCCTTTCCTGATCCGCTGTTCAACAAGGAGTAATCAGCATGCCTACCTATACCCCTCCCCTGCGTGACATGCAGTTCGTGTTGCACGAAGTGCTCAAGGTTGTCGACGATCTCAAGCAAATCCCTAAGCACGCCGAGATGGATGCCGACACCATCAACGCCGTGTTGGAAGAAGGCGGCAAGTTCGCCTCCGAAGTCATCTTCCCGCTGAACCAGTCCGGCGACGCCGAGGGCTGCACCCTGGACCCCGTGACCCACGCCGTGACCACGCCCAAGGGCTTCAAGGAAGCCTACAAGACCTACATTGAAGGTGGCTGGGCTGCACTGGGCTGCGACCCCGCCTACGGCGGCCAGGGTCTTCCGTTCGTGGTGAACACGTCCTTCTATGAAATGCTCAACAGCGCCAACCAGGCCTGGACCATGTACCCCGGCCTGACCCACGGCGCCTACGCCGCCCTGGAAACCCACGGCACGGACGAGCAGAAGGCCACCTACCTGCACAAGATGACCAGTGGCGAATGGACCGGCACCATGTGCCTGACCGAGCCCCACTGCGGTACCGACCTGGGCCTGATGCGCACCAAGGCCGATCCCCAGGCCGACGGCACCTACAAGATCACCGGCAACAAGATCTTCATCAGCGCCGGCGAGCACGACATGGCCGACAACATCATCCACCTGGTGCTGGCCCGCCTGCCCGATGCGCCCCCCGGCATCAAGGGCGTGAGCCTGTTCATCGTGCCCAAGTTCCTGGTCAACAAGGACGGCTCGCTGGGCAAGCGCAACGGCATCTACTGCGGCGGCCTTGAGCACAAGATGGGCATCAAGGCCAACGCCACCGCCCAGATCGTGATGGAAGACGCCATTGGCACCATGGTCGGCCAGCCCAATAAGGGCATGCAGGGCATGTTCGTGATGATGAACGCCGCCCGCCTGGGCGTGGGCAACCAGTCCCTGGGCCTGACCGAAGTGGCCTTCCAGAACGCCCTGGCCTACGCCAAGGACCGCATCCAGATGCGCAGCCTGTCCGGCGTGAAGGCCAAGGACAAGCCAGCCGACCCCATCATCGTCCACCCCGACGTGCGCAAGATGCTGCTCACCGCCAAGGCCTACGCCGAAGGCGGCCGCATGCTGGAAAGCTACTGCGCCATGCTGCTGGAGAAAGAGCACAACCACCCCGACGAGAAGGTGCGCAAGGATGCCGGCGACATGCTGGCCCTGCTGACCCCCATCGCCAAGGCCTTCATCACCGACAACGGACACATTTCGACGAATGCCTGCATGCAGGTCTTCGGCGGCCATGGCTTCATCAAGGAATGGGGCATGGAGCAGTTCGTGCGCGACAACCGCATCAACATGATCTACGAAGGCACGAACACCGTGCAGTCGCTGGACCTGCTGGGCCGCAAGATCCTGTCCAACAACGGCGCCACGCTGAAGAAATTCGGCAAGCTGGTCGGCAAGCTGGTGGAAGAAGAAGGCGTCAACGAGAAGATGGCCGAGTTCATCACTCCCATCGCCTTGCTGGGTGACCAGATGACCAAGTTCACCACCGAGATCGGCTTCAAGGGTTTTCAGAACCCCGACGAAGTGGGCGCCGCCGCCGTGGACTACCTGCGCGTGGCCGGTCACCTGGTGTACGGCTACTTCTGGGCCCGCATGGCCCAGGTTGCCCTGCGTGAAATCGGTGCCGGCAACACCGACCCGTTCTACGTGGCCAAGCTGCAGACGGCACGCTTCTACTTCGCCAAGCTGTTCCCCGAGACCGCGACGCTGATGCGCACCGCCCGTGCCGGCAGCAAGGCCTTGATGGACACCGACGCCGCCCTGGCCTGAGCCAAGCCCTAGCCGCACGACCGCACAATAAAGAGGAGCAAGCCATGTTGCGTAGCGTTCTAACCCTGGCCCTGGGGGCACTGGCCACCAGTGCCATGGCCCAGATGAGCCCGGTGGGCCTGTGGCGGACCATCGACGACAAGGACGGTACCGCCAAGTCCGAGATCCGCATCGTCGAGAAAAACGGCGTGCTGTCCGGTCGTGTCGAGAAGATCATCGACAAGACCAAGCAGGACGAGAAGTGCGTCGAGTGCAAGGACGAGCGCAAGGACCAGCCCATCCTGGGCATGGAAATCTTGCGCGGCCTGAAGAAGACGGAAGGCTCCGACACCTGGGAGGGCGGCAACATCCTCGATCCCAACAACGGCAAGATCTATCGTGCCACCGTGACACCCATCGAAGGTGGTGCCAAGCTGCAGATGCGTGGCTACATCGCCTTCTTCTTCCGGACCCAGACCTGGGTTCGCGTGTCCCCGTAAACCATTCTGGAAATAACCATGTCCCGATTTACTGTCCGCAAAGTCGCCGTGCTCGGCGCTGGCGTGATGGGTGCGCAGATTGCCGCCCATCTGGTCAATGTCAAGGTGCCGGTGGTGCTGTTTGACCTGCCCGCCAAGGAAGGTCCCAAGAACGGCATCGTCACCAAGGCCGTCGAAGGCCTGAAGAAACTCAAGCCCGCACCCCTGGGCGTGGCCGACGACGCCGTGCTGATCCAGCAGGCCAACTACGAAGAGCACATGGACTTGCTCGGTGAGTGTGACCTGATCATCGAAGCCATTGCCGAGCGCATGGACTGGAAGCTCGATCTGTACAAGAAGATCGCGCCCTTCGTCGCACCGCACGCCATCGTGGCGTCGAACACCTCGGGCCTGTCCATCACCAAGCTGTCCGAGGCCCTGCCCGAGGAAATCAAACCCCGCTTCTGCGGCATCCACTTCTTCAACCCCCCGCGCTACATGGCGCTGGTGGAGCTGATCAACACCCCGACCACCGAAGCCCAGTACCTCGACGCGCTGGAAGCCTTTGTCACCAGCAACCTGGGCAAGGGCGTGGTGCGCGCCAAGGACTCCCCCAACTTCATCGCCAACCGCGTCGGCATCGCCGGCATGCTGGCCACGATGAAGGAAGTGGAAAACTTCGGCCTGAGCTACGACGTCGTCGACGACCTGACCGGCAAGAAGCTGGGCCGCGCATCCAGCGGCACCTTCCGCACCGCCGATGTCGTGGGTCTTGACACCATGGCCCACGTCATCAAGACGCTGCAGGACACGCTCTCCATCGAGACCGATCCCTTCTACGGCAGCTTCGCCACCCCCGCCGTGTTGCAAAAGCTGTTGGAGCTGGGCAACCTGGGCCAGAAGACCAAGGCAGGCTTCTTCAAGAAGGTCGGCCGCGACGTGCTGCGCTTTGACCTGGACAGCGAAGAGTACGTGCCCGCCGGCCAGAAGGCCGACGAGGTGTACGGGCGCATGCTCAAAAAACCCGCGGCCGAGCGCCTCAAGCTCTTGCGCAATGCCGAAGGCAAGGAAGGCCAGTTCCTCTGGGCCATCCTGCGCAACAGCTTTCACTACGCCGCCGTGCACCTGGCCTCCATTGCCGACAACGCCCGCGATGTGGACTTCTGCATGCGTTGGGGCTTCGGCATGAAGCAGGGCCCGTTCGAACTGTGGCAAGAGGCCGGATGGCTCGAAGTCGCCAAGATGGTCCAGGAAGACATCGACGCCGGCAAGGCCCTGTGCAAGGCGCCGCTGCCATCGTGGGTGTTTGACGGCCCGGTCGCCGAGCGCGGTGGTGTGCACCAGCCGGAAGGCTCGTTCAACCCGACGACGAAACAGTTTGTCGCCCCGCGCAAGTTGCCGGTGTATGCCCGCCAGCACTTCCCCGAGAGCGTGCTCGGCGCCAAGGCCGCCGATGCCGCCACGGCCGGTACGACGGTGTTCGAAGACGAGTCGATTCGCCTGTGGACGTTGGACAACGAAGTGCTGATCGCCAGCATCAAGACCAAGATGCATGCCATCGGCCCCGGTGTCGTCGAAGGCCTGCTGCAAGGTCAGGCCCTGGCAGAGAAGGACTACCAGGGTCTGGTGATCTGGTCCAACGACGAGATGTTCTCCGCCGGTGCCGACCTGCAATCCATGCTGCCGGCCTTCATGATCGGTGGCGCCGCCGCCATCGGTGGTGCCGAAGAAGAGATGCAGCAGGCCATGCTGAAGCTGCGCTACTCCAATGTGCCGGTGATCTCCGCCGTGCGCGGCCTGGCCCTGGGTGGCGGTTGCGAGCTGGCGGTGTACTCCAGCCGCCGCGTCGTGGCCATGGAAAGCTACATCGGCCTGGTGGAAGTGGGCGTGGGCCTGGTGCCGGGTGCCGGTGGCCTGACCTACATCGCCCGCCGCGCCGCCGAGAACATGGCCCTGAGCACGTCCAAAGACCTGCTGCCCTTCCTGACCGAAGGCTTCACCGGTGCCGCCATGGCCAAGGTGGGTACCAGCGCGCTGGAAAGCCGCAAGCTGGGCTACCTGCTGGACAGCGACGTCGTCGTGCCGCACAAGGACGAGCTGCTGTTCGTCGCCATCAACGAGGCCAAGGCGCTGGCTGCCGGCGGCTATCGCGCACCGCACAAGCGCCTGTTCCCGGTGGCAGGCCGCAGCGGCATTGCCACCATCACGGCGCAACTGGTCAACATGCGTGACGGCGGCTTCATCAGCGGCCACGACTTCCACATTGCCAAGCTGATCGCCGAGGTGGTCTGCGGTGGCCAGGTGGATGCCGGCACCCTGGTCAGCGAGGAATACCTCATGGCCATGGAACGCAAGGCGTTCTGCAGCCTGCTCAACCACCCCAAGACGCAAGAGCGCATCATGGGCATGATGAGCACCGGCAAGCCCGTGCGCAACTGATATGGACACGCCTGCCCGCCCCAACCGCCTGGCGCGCACCCTGGCCCGGCTGAACGCCGTGCCGGCGCCGCTGCGAAAGCAGGTGCGCAACTTCGTGCTGCGCCGCGCCGTGCCCTTCACCGGTACGGCGCGCCTGGACTTTGCCGTGATGACGCCCGAACAGGTGGAGATTGGCATTGCCAACCAACGCCGCGTGCAAAACCACATCCAGGGCGTGCACGCCGCGGCCATGACGCTGCTGGCGGAAACCGCGACCGGCATGGTGGTGGGCATGAATGTGCGCGACGACTGCCTGCCGCTGGCCAAGGAGCTCAAGGTGCAGTTCAAGCGCCGCACCCAGGGCGACATGCGCGCCGTGGCGCAGCTGACACCGCAGCAGCGCCAACTGATGCAGACGCAAGACAAGGGTGAGGTGGTGGTCCCCGTGACCGTGACCGACGCCTCGGGCGAGCAGCCCATTCAGTGTGAATTCATCTGGGCCTGGGTGCCGTCCAAGAAGGCCGCCACCCCCCAACCCAGCAGCGTTCCGGCCTGAGCCGGAGCCAACCCGAACCGAAAAGGAGTTACTCCATGAAGCAGGTACAAGACGCCTACATCGTTGCCGCCACGCGCACGCCCATCGGGCGCTCCGGCCGCGGCTACTTCCGCAACACCCGCCCCGACGAGCTGCTGGTGGCCGCCATCAAGAGCGCCATGCTGCAGGTCCCCACGCTGGACCCCAAGGCGATTGAAGACGCCATCATCGGCTGCTCCTTTCCCGAGGGCGAGCAGGGCATGAACATGGCCCGCATCGCCACCGGCCTGGCCTTCACCCACCCCATCGGCGGTGTCACCGTCAACCGCTTCTGCGCATCCGGCGTGACCGCCATTCAGATGGCCGCCGACCGCATCCGCGTCGGTGAGGCCGATGTGATGATCGCCGGCGGTGCCGAGTCCATGAGCATGGTGCCCATGGGCGGCAACAAGACCTCGTTCAACCCGGCCGTGTTCGAGCGCGACGAGAACGTGGGCATTGCCTACGGCATGGGCCTGACCGCCGAGAAGGTGGCCCAGCAGTGGAAGGTGACGCGTGAGATGCAGGACGCCTTTGCGCTGGAATCGCATATGCGCGCCATCAAGGCCCAGCAGGCCGGCGAGTTCGCCGATGAAATCACGCCCATCGACGTCATCGAACGCACACCCGACCTGGCCACCGGCGAAGTCCGCACCCGCACCCGCACCGTGAACCTGGACGAAGGCCCGCGCCCCGACACCTCGCTCGAAGGTCTGGCCAAGTTGAAACCCGTGTTCGCCGCCCGCGGCAGCGTCACCGCCGGCAACAGTTCGCAGACCAGCGACGGGGCTGGTGCGCTGATCCTGGCCAGCGAGAAAGCCGTCAAGCAATTCGGCCTGACGCCGCTGGCACGCTTCGTGTCCTACGCCGCCCGCGGCGTGCCGCCCGAGATCATGGGAATCGGCCCCATTGAGGCCATTCCTGCTGCGCTGCGCTATGCCGGTTTGAAGCACGAGGACATCGGCTGGATGGAGCTCAACGAGGCCTTTGCCGCGCAGTCGCTGGCCGTGGTCAACACGCTGGGCCTGGACCCGGCCAAGGTCAACCCCATGGGCGGCGCCATCGCCCTGGGTCACCCGCTGGGCGCCACCGGTGCTATCCGGGCGGCGACAGTGGTTCACGCCCTGCGTCGCCATAATTTGAAGTACGGCATGGTGACCATGTGCGTGGGCACAGGGCAGGGTGCCGCAGGCATCTTTGAACGCGTCTAAGCACGCATTCTTGGCAAGCCACCTGCGGGTGGCTTTTTTCATGGAGCAGGACGATGACAACTGAGCACGGCGCCGAAGTGGTTGAGCTGTCCCACACTTTGGTGAGCGAAGGTGGCGGCCAGGTGCAGGCGCACCACTTCGCCGCCACGGGTGCCCCCCACGGCACGGTGGTGATCGGGCCGGCCATGGGCGTACCGCAGGCCTACTATGCCGACTTTGCCCGCTGGCTGGCCGGCCAGGGCTGGCAGGTGGTGACCTTCGACTACCGTGGACACGGCGCGTCACTGCCGACCACGCCGCACCGGGGGCTGAGGGGATTCAAGGCCAACCTGTTCGACTGGGCACATGACTACGAGGCGGTGCTCGACTGGGCCGCCAGTCTGCAACCGGGCGCACCGCTGTACATCATCGGGCACAGCATGGGCGGGCAGCTCCCGGGCCTGCTGCGCAACCGCGACCGCGTCAGTGGCCTGCTGGGCCTGGCGGCCGGCAGCGGCTACTGGAAGCAGAACGCGCCCCAGTTGCGCCGCCGTGTGCATTTCATGTGGTACTTCCTGGTGCCGGTGACCACGCGCTTGTTCGGCTACTTCCCGGGCAAGCGCCTGGGTGCCGTGGGCGATCTGCCCAATGGCGTGATCCGCCAGTGGCGCAAATGGTGTCTCAACCCGCAATACAGTGCGGGTGCCGAAGAAGGGGCGGTTCGCCAGGGCTACAACAGCGTGCGCTTTCCGGTGTTGTCACTCTCCATCAATGATGATGAGATGATGACCGAGGCAGGCATCCTGAGCCTGATGAACCTGTACGCCAACGCCCCTCGGCGCATGCAGCGCGTCGCCCCGCAGGACGTGGGTGTGCGCCGCATCGGCCACCTGGGCGCCTTCCGGCGCGAGCACGCCAGTGGCCTGTGGCCGCGCCTGGCGCAGTATCTGCACAACCTACCCCACGAGGTACAACCTACATGAGCACACACGCATTCGACCAGGCCATCGCCCTGGAGCGGCAAGCCGACGGCAGCTTTGCCGGCCACACCAGCGCGGCCTACGCCAACATGGTCGGCCCCTATGGCGGCATCAGCGCCGCGCAGATGATGAACGCGGTGCTGCTGCACCCGGCCCGCCTGGGCGAGCCGGTGTCGCTGACCATCAACTTCGCCGCCGCGCTGGCGCATGGGCCGTTCACGGTGCAGGCCCGCGCCGCGCGCACCAACCGCTCCACGCAGCACTGGATCATCGAGGTGCTGCAGAACGGCGAGACCGTGCTCACGGGCACCGCCTTCACCGCGCTGCGCCGCGAGACCTGGAGCCTGGACGAGGAGGCCATGCCCGCCTGCCCGCCGCCGGACCAGGTGCCGCACGGCGAAGGTCCCATGCCCATGGAGTGGCTCAAGCAATACGACATGCGCCCCATGGCCGGCAAGATGCCGCAGGTCTGGGACGGCAGCGGCGACACCAGCCTGACCCAACTGTGGGTGCGTGACAACCCGCCGCGCCCGCTCGACTTTGCCTCGCTGACCGCGCTGTCGGACGTGTTCTTCCCGCGCGTCTTCGTGCGCCGCGCCACACTGGTGCCGGTGGGCACCGTGACGTTGACGGTCTACTTTCACGCCGACAGCGCCCAACTCCAGGCCAGCGGCACCAGCTTCCTGCTGGCCCAGGCACGCGCCCAGGCCTTTCGCAACGGCTACTTCGACCACACGGCCCAGTTGTGGAACGAGGCCGGCGTGCTGCTGGTGACCACCCATCAAGTTGTGTACTACAAAAACTAGGAGAGACCATGCAAGACATCCTGATCCACATCGAGGCCGGCATCCAGACGCTGACCATCAACCGCGTCGCCAAGAAGAACTCCTTCACGCCGGCCATGTACGCCGCCATGGCCCAGGCGCTGGAGCAATCCGCCACCGACCCGGCCGTGCGCGTGACGGTCATCCAGGGCGACGTGTCGGTGTTCAGCGCCGGCAATGACATCGAAGACTTCCTGAAGCGCACGCCCGGCGGCGAAGAGTCCCCGGCCTTTGTCTTCCTGCGCGCCATTGCCCAGTACCCCAAGCCGCTGATCGCCGCTGTGTGCGGCCCGGCTGTCGGCGTGGGCACCACGTTGCTGTTCCACTGCGACCTGGTCTACGCCGGCGACAACGCCGCGTTCTCCATGCCCTTCGTCAACCTGGGCCTGTGCCCCGAGGCCGCATCGTCGATGCTGGTCCCGCAGATGCTGGGCTACCACCGTGCCGCCGAGGCCTTGCTGCTGGGCGAGCCCTTCATGGCCGAGGCCGCGCTGGAGGTGGGCCTGGTCAACCGCGTGGTGCCGCCCACCGAGGCCAATGGCGTGGCCCAGGCCCAGGCGAAGAAGCTTGCGGCCAAGCCGCTGGGCGCATTGGTGGAGACCAAGCGCCTGATGAAGAAGGGCCAGATGGCCCAGGTGCTGGCCCAGATGAGTGAGGAAGGCGCCAGCTTCGCCCGCCTGCTGCAGGAGCCCGCCGCCAAGGAGGCCTTCACCGCCTTTCTGGAGAAGCGCAAACCGGATTTCAGCAAAGTGTGAAATGACAAAGAGGCCTCTAACCCTCGTCGATACTGCGTGAGCAGCTACCAAAAGAGTAGCAAATTTCCGCAACCCCTGCCCCAGGAGACACCATGGATACAACCCAAACTGCCACGCCCCGCACGCTGAGGGGCCAGACCCTATTCATCACCGGCGCCTCGCGTGGCATTGGCCTGGCCATTGCCAAGCGCGCTGCCGCAGACGGCGCCAACATCGTCATCGTGGCCAAGACGGCAGAGCCCAATCCCAAGCTGCCCGGCACCATCTACAGCGCAGCCAAAGAGATCGAGGCGGCCGGCGGCAAGGCGCTGCCGCTGGCGGTGGACATCCGCGACGATGCGGCCGTGGCCGCCGCCGTGGAGCAGGCGGTGCTGACCTTTGGCGGCATCGACATCCTGGTCAACAACGCCAGTGCCATCAGCCTGACCAACACCGAAGCCACGCCGATGAAGCGCTTCGACCTGATGAACGGCATCAATGCGCGCGGCACTTACCTGTGCACCGCGACCTGCCTGCCGGCGCTCAAAAAATCGGCCGCCGCCGGGCGCCACCCGCAGGTGTTGACGCTGTCGCCACCGTTGTCGATGCAGACGCACTGGTTTGCGCCGCACACCGCCTACACCATGGCCAAGTACGGCATGAGCATGTGCACGCTGGGCCACGCCGGTGAGTTCAAGAAGCTGGGCATAGCAGTCAACAGCCTGTGGCCGCGCACGGCGATTGCCACCGCCGCCATGCAGATGATCCCCGGCGTGGATCTGGCCCTGTGTCGCACGCCCGAGATCATGGCCGACGCCGCCTATTGCGTCCTCACCGAGGCGCAGTTCAGCACCGGCAACTTCCACATCGACGACGCCGTGCTCGCTGCGCACGGCATCACCGACCTGGGACGCTATGCCGTCACGCCCGGCAACACGAAGTTTTTGCCGGACTTCTTTGTGGATTGAAGCGCCGGCAGGAGCCCCGCATCAGAACGCGGCCTTGAACTGCACGCCCCAGGTGCGGGGGTCGTTGATGAAGCCGGTCAGGTTGTTGAAGTCGATGCCACCGGTCACGCGCACCTGGTTGGTGATGTTGCGCCCGAAGAGTGCGGCTTCGTACTTGCCGTTGCCCCAGTTGTAGCCCACGCGCAGACCGCCTTCCAGCAAGGCCGGGCCGGTGAATTCGGCCGACTTGTAGAGGAAGAAGTTGACCTCGCTGCGGTAGGCCCAGTCGGTGTAGATGAAGTATTCGCCGCCGTTGGCCGCAGGGATGCCGTAGCGCGCGGTGACGTTGGCGATCCACTTCGGTGCGTTGGGTAACGGGTTGCCGTCAATCAGTGCCATCCCAGCGGCGTTCTTGGGGTTGAGCACCGTGCAGGCGCCGCAGGTTGCGACAGCAAGGCTGGCGTCGTTGATCGCCGTCTGGTTGTAGCTGCCGCTTACGGTCACCAGGAAGTTGGGAGTGACATAGGCGTCAAAGCTGACTTCCATGCCGTCGCCCGAAGCATTCTTGGCGTTGAGCAGGCGCACGGCGTTGCTGGCGCCGCCCACGGCGGTCAGTTGCTGGTCTTTCACGTCGTAGTGGAAGACGCTGATGGAGGTGCGTGCCCGCTTGTCCCTCAGGTCGGCTTTGTATCCCGCTTCATAGGAAATGGTGGTTTCAGGATCGGCCTTGTTCAGGGGGCCGAAGGGGCCTGCGGGCTGGATGCTGGCGCCGCGGAAACCCGTGGCAATGCGCCCGAACAGGTTGGCATCGTTGTCCAGCTTGTAAGTCAGGCCCATGTCCCAGCTCACCTGGCTGTTGTCGGTGCTGGCGCCCAGTCCATTGGTGGTGACGGTGGGATTGGGGTCGCCCGCCGGCAGGGGCTGGGTGGTGAGCGTCTTCTTGTCCTGGGTGAAACGCAGACCGCCACGCAGCTTGACCGTGTCGTTCAGGGCGTAGGTCAGCCCGCCAAACACGGCAACGGTGTCGTTGGATTGGTCGGATTTCAGCGGTGCGCCGGATTGCGCGTTGTTGGCCAAGGTGTTGTAGGTGTAACTGTCAAAGCCCAGGTCTTCGCGGAACCAGTACACGCCGCCCTGCCAGGTCATGGGGCCCTTGCCCTTGGATTCCAGGCGCAGCTCCTGCGAGAGTTGCCGGTGGTCGCGGATGCTGGCGGCGCTCTCGGATGGGAACGGAATCACGCCCGGGCCGCCGCCGGTGGGCAGGAAGGCGGCGCCATAGCCGCCATCGATGTCGCCTCGGCTGAAGGCGCTGACGGTCTCGTAACCGGTGATGGAGTAGACGTTGACCTCCGGCAGCGCCCACTTCATCTTCAGGCTGGCGCCGGTGTTGGTCAGGGTCTGGGTGTTGATGCCATCGGTCTGGATGCGCGCCGGATCAAAACCGTCCACCAGGTCGTTGGTGCCCTTCTTGATGATGTTGGCTCGGAACAGGCGTGCGCTGCCCTTGAGGTCGCGGCTGTGTACACCCATCAGCGCGCTGAACATGCCGCCGCCATCGTAGGCGGCCTGGATGCGCGCGGCGCGGTCATCGTAGCCTTCCAGGTCCTTGGTGGGGCCCTTGTCGTTGGTGACCCAGTTGTCGCGGTGCTGCGCCTGCGCCGAGATGCGCGCGCTCCAGTCGCCGCTCAGCGGCAGGTTGAAGGCGCCTTCCAGCGAGGACGTTCCATACGTGCCGTACGAGGCGTTGAAGTAGCCATCCGTCGATTTGTTGGAAGGTTTGACGGATTCGATCTTCACCACGCCGGCCGGTGTGTTGCGGCCAAACAGCGTGCCCTGCGGGCCGGCCAACACCTCGACCCGGCCCACGTCGAAGATGGGGAAGCCCTTGAGGATGGGGTTCTCCTGCACGATGTCGTCATAGATCAGGGACACGGGTTGGGAGGCGTTGGAGCGGAAGTCCGTATTGCCGTAGCCGCGAATGTAGAAGCGCGGGAAGGCACGGCCGAACGAGGACTCGATGTTCAGGCTAGGCACCCGGCCCGACAGCATGCGGATGTCCTGGCCGCTGGTGTTGAGCACGTCCATCTGATCGCCCGAGAGCGTGAACACCGTGCTGGGCACGTCCTTGACCTTCTCGGCCCGGCGCTCGGCGGTCACCGTGACGGCCTGCAAGGTGCCCGCTTGCGCGGCGGTGCTGGAGCTGTCAGCCGTTTGGGCCGAGGCAAAGGCCACGGGCCATAGCAGGGCGATGCTGAGCACGACGGGGGTGGGGCGCAGACGGGCGCGGGGGGAGGTGACAGGATGCATGGATGGTTCCTTTGGAGAACTGAATAAAGAAAATTATCCAGCGATCCATGCAAATTCCGCGCCAATTGATGCAAATCAAGAAGATACGCCCCGCCGTTGTGGCCATTTGCCGACACCGGCGGGGCGGGGCAATTACGCGTGGTGCGTGAATCCCTTTTGCCCCGGTTTGCGGTTGGGCGCAAAGCCGTTGGCGGCCAGGGTCTCGTCGGCATTCTTGTAGAACGTGCCGATCTTGTAGATCTCGCGGGCCTTCTTGCCATCGGCAATCGGGCGACCCAGCTCGCGGGAAATGCGCACCAGTTGTTCGATCTGGCGCACCGTGCCCATCTTGGCCTTGCGATCCTGCTGCCAGATGTTGTCTTCGATGCCGCAGCGCACGTGCAGGCCCATGGCGATGGCCATCATGTTCAGGGGCAGCACATTGAGCATGGAGGTTTCCAGCGTCAGCACCGAGCCATCGGGGCAGCCGCGCACGAAGTTGGCCAGGTTGTAGATGTTGGGGGCGTCAAAACCGCCGCCAATGGCCACCCAGGTCAGGATCAGCGGCACGTTGCAGACGCCGCGGCGCATCATGCGTTCCACCGTTTCCAGTTGGGAGATGTTGGCCAATTGGAAGTGGGTCTGGATGCCGCGCGCGCTCAGACGCTGGATGTGCTCTTCGACCCAGGCCGGGCCGGCGGGGATGGTCATCTCGCGGTAGGCGTAGTAGCCCGGGCTGCCCGCGGCCAGCGAGGTGCCGGCCACGTCGGCCGCGATCATCTGCTCCACTACGTTCATCTGGTTGGAGTTGATGGCAATCGTCACCTGGTCCGGCTTGGGCTCGATCATGGCCAGACCGTGGCGTGTGTCGTCGGACAGCCACTTGGCGGTTTCGCCTTCCTTGGTGGGTGCGAAGGAAATGGAGCCACCGATCTGCAGGATCATGCCGGGGCAGGCTTCGCGGATGGCGGCCACCATTTCGTTGGTGCGCTCCAGGCTCTTGGAACCCTTGCCGTCCTCCTCGCGACCATGCACGTGGCACACGGTGGCACCGGCGTTGTAGCAATCCACCACCTTTTGCACCTGGTCCTTGAGCTTGACCGGAATGTCCTCCGGGAAGTCCGAGGGTTGCCACTCGGGGCCAAAGGGGGCGCAGGTGATCACCAGGTCTTGCATGTTTTCAACGTGCAGGGAACCGTCCATAAAGTTCATGTTTGTCTCCTAAGATAAAAATCGGGTTTGGATGGGGTGCTGCTGGCTCAGGCGAATTGCTTGGCCTGGGGCGCGGATGGGCCGAAGGGGATGTCGCCGACGATGGCGGCGCGCTCCATCTTGCGGTGGCACGGCGGGTAGTCCATCACGGCGTAGTGCTGGGTGCTGCGGTTGTCCCAGATGGCCATGCTGTAGGGCTTCCAGCGCCAGCGCACCTGGTACTCGGGTGCGTAGACCTGGCTGATCAGGTACTGCATCAGGTCGGCGCTGGCCATGTTGAAGTCCTGGCCGTAGCGAACCTTGTCCTTGGTGTGGTAGTTCACGAAATGGGTGGCGAAGGCATTCACGAACAGGATGCGCTCGCCGGTTTCCGGGTGGATGCGCACCACGGGGTGCTCGGCGTCCGGGTACTTGGCCCGCATTTCCAGGCGCTTTTCCTGCGGCATGGCGGCTGCAAAGGTGGAGTTGAAGGAGTGGTTGGCGATCAGGCCTTCGATGGTCTTCTTCACGTCCTCGGGCAGCTTGTCGTAGGCCAGCGCCATGTTGGCCCACATGGTGTCGCCGCCGATGGGTGGGCATTCGATGCAGCGCAGCACGCAGCCCAGCGCCGGGTTGGGGCGCCAGGTGCCGTCCACGTGCCAAGCGTTTTCGTAGCGGTCGATTGGGCTGTCCGGGTTCTTGTAAATCTGCACCAGGCCGGGTGCGTCCGGGTGGCTGGGGGCCATCGGGTGGTCTTCGAGCTTCCCCAGTTTTTGCGCGAAGGCCATGTGGTCTTTGCGCGAGAGTTTTTCCAGCGTCTGGTCGCGCAGGAACAGGACTTTGTGCTTGAGCAGCGCGGCGTAGATTTCGTTGAACAGGCCGTCGTCGCGCACGGCGTCACCCAGGTTCACGTCCAGCAGTTCCGCGCCGATGGCGCAGGTCATTGGTTCCAATCTCATTTACTACGGTCTCCGAATTTTGGTCATTGGGTTTTCATTCCCGCACGCTGCGGGTGGGAGGAACTTTATCGATGCGACGAATATAAAATTCACCATTCGCGCCATAAATTTCACATTTCGCGCCAGTCGGGTAGGGGTTTGCCATAGGTGCCCGCCGCCTTTGTCCGTGGCGTACCGGCAGGAAATCGAGGAAGAAACAAGCCCATGGAACCAACGCTACGAGCCAAGACGCTGACCGGCTACTTTCGCGTTGCGCGCCGGCATGGCCTGGACCCGCTGGCCTTGTTGCACGAGGTGGGCATCGAAGCCACCTGGCTGGCCAACCCCGACTACCGCATACCGGTTGCCAGCGCGTGCCAGCTATTGGAAACGGCGGCGGAACGCGCCCACTGCGCGAGTTTTGGACTGGAAATGGCGGAACTGCGCCAGAAAGACGATGCCGGCGCGGTGGGCATCCTGTTGGCGCACAAGCGCACCCTGCGTGACGCGTTGCAGGTCATCGTGCAGTACCGCCAGCTCGCCAACGACCCGTTGGGTGTGCACATTGAGACGACCGCCGACCTGGTCTCGATCCGTGAGGAAGTTCTTGCTACGGGACCCGTGCAACCGCGTCAGGCCACCGAGCTGGCGGTTGGCATCATGACCAAGATCTGCCGCGGCTTGCTGGGGCCGCAATGGAACCCACGCAGCGTCAATTTCATGCACGCCGCGCCGGCAGACCGGCGTTTCCACCGGCGTTTCTTCAACTGCCCCTTGGCATTTGATAGCGATTTCAACGGGATTGTGTGCACGGCGGACGATCTTGATTACCCGAACCCCGCCGCGGACCCTCAACTGGTGCGTTTCGCGGAAACGCTGGCACGGCCCGTGAACGAGGCAGGCCCCAAGAAGATTACCTTGGATGTTCGCAGAGCCATTTATGTGCTGCTCCCGCTGGAGCAGGCGTCGATTGATGAAGTCGCTGCTTACCTGCATCTCAGCACGCGCACCCTGCAGCGCCAGTTGCAGGAGGTTGACTCCGACTTTTCGCAATTGCTGGGCCACGTCCGCCAGGAATTGGCCGTGCGGTACCTAGCCAATGCGCGGTTTCCCATTGGGCGCATTGCCTCCATGCTCGGTTTCTCACGCCAGGCCTCGTTCACGCGCTGGTTCGCATCCCGATTCAATGTGACGCCCCGCGCCTGGCGGAAAGACCGCGCGCCACCCACTGCGCCCGGGCCTGGTTGATCTGGCCCGTCGTGCGCCAGCGGTAGGCCTCTTCGGCTGGGTTGTGCAGCATGGCGGCCAGCCAGACCGCCTCCTGCGGCGTCAGACGCTCGGCCCGCTTGCCAAAGTAGGTGTGGGCCGCCGCCTGCGCACCGCACACCGTGGCGCCCCAGGGCGCGTTGTCCAGGTACAGGCGCAGGATGCGCGCCTTGCCCAGGGTCTGCTCCATTTCCACCGCATACAGCAGCTCGCGCAGCTTGCGTACGGGCGAGCGCTCGCCGCCGGTGACCAGCAGCTTGGCCACTTGCTGCGACAGGGTGCTGGCACCGCGTGGCCGGGCGGCGCGCTGGTTGCTGTGCAGGGCATGCGTTACCTCCACCAGGTCGTAGCCCGGGTGCTCGAAAAAGCGCTGGTCCTCGGCCGCCAGCACGGCGCGCGCCAGCAAGCTGTCCGCTCCCAATGTCAGCGCGGGCAGGCCCTTGCCACAGGCACTGCGCGCCTGCACCCATTGCTCGGTGCCCAGGCCTTGCACGGCCATGCCCTCCAGGCGCGGCTCCAGCGTCAGCGCCTGAGACGGCAGGCTGAGCGTGGCGTGCAGCGCGAAGCGGCCTTCGATCTGCGTCTGGGCCAATTCGGGAATGGCATCGGCAAACAGGGCATAGCCGTCCTGCACCGGTGTGGGTGGCAGGTCCAGGTTCAGCAGCAGGCTGGTCGCGCTCAGATCGCCTAGCCAGTCGGCCACCACCGCGCCAGATGCCACCGTGCCATGCAGGCGCATGCCCTGGCGGTGCACCGTGGCGTGGACAACGGCCAGTTGCACGGCCTGGTCTCCCCAGCTGGCGCTGTGGATGCGGCAGGGCTGGCATTGCAGACTCAGGGTGTTGGCTTCAGCATCCCAGCCCAGACGGACCGGCCCCCAGGGGCTGGCCAGCGTGTGGCCGGCCAGCCGCTCGGCCATCCAAGGCGTGGTGCCCAGCCAGATCAGCGAGGGCGCGCCCACCTCCACCGGCACCGGGCCGACGTGGACCGTGGTGGCCCAACTGCCGGGCGCGGGGCGGATGGCGCTGCGCACCACCAGGGCCAGCATCAGCGCCGCCACCAGCAAGACGGCGCTGGTCATGCCCACCAAATAGGCCAGCCGGTGCAGGGCATGTAGCACCCGGCGCAGGGGTGTGGTGGGCGCGTTCATAGCGGCGTGGCCACGGTAATGGCCTGCCACGGGCCGCTGGACTGGCCAGCCACCGCTGCCCAGTACCAGGACGAGGCGTCGGTAAAGCCCTGGCCCTGGGCGTCTGCAATGTGTTCGCACACGCGCAACTGCTGGCCGGCGCGCTCGGCCACAAAGCAGCGCCAACGGCTGCGGTCGGCGCGGGCCTCCAGCCGCTCATCGCGGATGCGGTAGCCCAGGCCGCGGTAGCAGTCGGCGGCCGGGTGCAGCATGCGTGTGGGCTGGTTCACGCTGCGCAGCACCAGCACCTGGCGGCCATCGGTCAGGCGCACCACGCTGCCGGGGAAGTGCCGGGCAAAGCGCTGCTCCACCGCACTCAGCGCCAGCGGGCGCAGCGGGGCGCCGTCCCACTGCAGCGGCAGTTCGGCGGGGGCGCTGCGCAGGGGCAGCGCGTCGGTTGGTGTGGGCGCCAGGTGCTGGGTGACGGCCTGGCCCAGGCCCCACACGGCGCACAGCGGCAGCACGGTGGCCCACAGGGCCTTGTGCAGCACGCGGTTGATGAAACGGTTTTCCAGCAGGGTCATGCGCGTGCTCCCTTGGCCGTGCCTTCGCGTGCCATGACCGTGGCAATGCCGGCGCACACCGCGCCCAGCACCACAAGGCCCACGGCCTCATGCCCCCAGGCCGGCAGCGGCGTATGCGCGGCCTGCGCCGCCACCAGCACGGTGTTGCGCAGTACATTGCCCAACAGCACCAGTGCGCTCACGGCAGGCAGGCGCAGCAGGAAGGCGCGGTTGGCACGCCCACAAGCCAGGGCCACCGCGCAGGCGGTGAAGTAACCCAGCCACGCCATCTGCACGCCCGAGCAGGGCGCGTCCACAATGATGAGTTGGCCGTCCACCACCAGGGCGCTGCCGCTGCGCTCCACGCTGTGCCACAGTGCGAGCAACCAGCGGCTGGCCTCGGCCGTGACCACGCGCAGCGGAAAGCCGGCATAGAACTGCAAGGACGCCAGCAGCGGCAGGGACAGCACCGACAGTCCCACTACGGGTGCGCTGGCCACCTGGCGCGGCAAAAAGGCCAGCAGCCCGGCGGCGAGCGACAGCAGGCCGATCAGGGCCACCAGCAGCTCGGGCAGTTGCTGGTGCAGCACGGTGGTCAGCACCACGCCGGCCAGCGAGGCCGCCTGCAGGCCCAGGCGCGGCGCCGCGCGCAACTGGTGGCGGTGGCGCCAGAACACGATGCTCAGAGTGGCCAGGGCCAGCAGACCCAGCGGATCGTCCGAGCCGTCCACCATGCGCTGGCCCATCCACCACCAGGTGGGCCACAGGGCCACGGCCAGCAGGGCCAGCCAGCGCCACTCCGGGGCGGTGTCAAGGGCGATGCCCAAGCGCACAAAGCGCGGCATCTGCAACAAGCGGGGCAGTGCCATGGTTCAGCTCGTCAGGTGGTGGCTACGGGCGCGGCGGCGGCGCGTGGTCAGCATGGCCAGCACCGACACGGTGACCAGCATCGCGCCCCAGGTGGCGGGCTCGGGCGTGCTGGGTACTTCGGCACCCAGCGCGGTGTTCTCCACGCCTTGCGGCAGGGGGCTGGGCTGGTTCACGCTGGCGCTGTTGGCCGGCGCGGCGTTGCGCACCACCTGGTCCACGGCGATGAAGCTGGTGTATTGGGTCAGCAGGTTGTAGTGCAGGCCGAGGTCGGTGATGGCCTTGCTGTAGGCGTCACCACCTTCCAGGGCTTCCTGGTCGCTCAAGGACGCAATGCGGTGGCGCGCCCACAGGTGGCGCAGTGCGGCGGTGTCGGTGCCGCGGGTGGGCGTCACGTCCATGGCCAATTGCAGCGGGCCGTTGGTGGCGTTGCCTTCCAGCACCAGCTTGCCCTTGGGCTCGCCGCGCCATTTGCCAAACACGATGACCGGGCGCTGGGCCAGCAGGTCGGGCAGGTTGCGCGGTTCCACGTCATACACGTCCAGGCCGTCAAAGCGCAGCTTCACGTTGGTCAGCACCGGCGCGTCGATCATCTTGCGGAAGCGCACGGCCTCGGCAGCCGCCTCTGCGGGCTTGGTGATGATGAAGGGCTCACCCATGCCGGCGCGGGCCAGGCCTTCCATCAGGTGGCGGTTCACGCTGGAGCCAATGCCAAAGGAGAACACATTGGCCTTGGACAGGTTGGTGCGCACCAGCTCAAAGGCCTCGCGCTCCACGGTCACATAGCCATCGGTTACCACCACCACGCTGCGCGACACGTCGGCCGGCTTGGGCTCGGCGTAGACGCGCTTCAGGGCCGGGATCAGCTCCGTGCTACCGCCACCACCCATCTGCTCGATGGTGCGAATGGCCTGGGCGATGTTGGCCTGCGTGGCGGGCACCGAGTGTGCGTTCAGGAAGCGGTTGCTGCCGGAGAACAGCAGCACGTTGAACGTGTCGCTGGGGCGCAGGCCGCCGATCAGTTCGCGCAGCAGCACCTTGGCCGTCTCCAGCGGAAAGCCGTGCATGGAACCCGAGATGTCCACCACGAAGATGTAGTCGCGCGGTGTGATGGCGGTGGTGGGCACAGCCTTGGGTGGCTCCACCATGGCCAGGAAGAAGTTCTCGTCCTGCCCCTTGTAGAGCAGCACGCCGCTCTCGATGGCGTCGCCGGCCAGGCGGTAGTCGAGGATGAAGTCACGGTTGTTGGTGGGGCCGTTGCCGCCTTGCAGGCCCACCACGGTGGCGCCGCCCTGGTTGCTGCTGGTGATGGTGTGCGAGGGCGAACGCACCTCCTTCACGCCAATGGGTGTGTTGAGGGTGACGTGGATGTCAAACGGCGCACCCGTGCCGTGCTGGGCTTCGCTGCCCTTGGCTATGAAGGGCTGTGCCACCCAGGTAGCGTTGGCCTGGCTGCTCTGTGGGCTGTTGTAGCGCGGCCCAACCACGGTGGGAAAGACGAACTGGTAGTTGCCATCCGTGGGTACCAGCAGCTCGGTGTAGCGCAGCTCCACCTTCACGTCGTCACCCGGCAGGATGTTGGCCACGTTCATCTGGAACACATTGGGCAGGTGCTGCTCCAGCAGGGCTGCGGTCTTGCCTTCCTTCTTGGCGGTGTCGTACTCGATGCGGGCCTGCTGCTTCTCGCGGATCTTGGCGGTGATCAGGCGGTCGGCCAAGCGCACGTTCATGCCATGCACCGCCGCGCGGGTGGAACCGGGGAACACGTACTTGGCTTCAATCGTGCGCTGGCCCTCGTTCTTGTAGGTCTGCACCACGCTCACGTCGGCAATTACGCCGCTCACGCGCACATCGACCTGCGTGGACTTGAGCGGCAGCTGGTCTACGGCTGGGTCATCGCTCTTGACGAAGAAGTAGGGGCTCTCGGTCTTCTGGCGCGGAGCAGCGTCGCGGTTTTGCGCGCGGGCCGGCGTGTGGATCAGCGCCACGAAGCAGGCTGCGGACAGCGTGGTGGTTGCCAGCCACAGCCAGCGCGAGAGGCGCGCCGGCGCTGCGGACAAGGCGGGTTGGGTGGTGGCCAGGGCCATGGTTGTTTCCTCCGATGGGCGTGCGTGATTGCACGGTGGAGGAAGCATCCCGCCGAGAGGCGAAGGCTGTTGGAAGCCTGCGGGGGGGCTGTGTGAAGTCTGTGTGAAGTCCGCGTGAAAACGCAACGCGGCGCCGATTGTTCCGCGCACCTAAAGTCGCATGCGCGGCACAGGCGAGCTGATGGCCGACGTTTATGGGGCCTCAGCAGTCGTCCATCTCGAAGAAGTGGCGTGACTGGAAGCAGGCATCCAGTTAATGAACGCAGAACAGACATTGCCCCCATATTTTGGGGATAGGAAAAAGGGCCGAAAAAGCTATAGTGCCAGTACCAAATGCAGCTGCCCACAAGGTCACGTAGGCGCGTGGACTGCAATTGCGGCTTGCTGTATTCCACGGAATTTTATAACTGGACGTTTGCACAGAATTTTGCTTGCGAAGTAAGGCTTCAAGCGGCTTTCAAGGAGATCGGATGTCCAGAATATCGAGCATGGGGCTGTATATCGAGCAGGTTCTGCTCTAAACATTGAGTTAGGCGTCACGATAAGCCACGCCCACATGCAAGTCGATTCCGCCCGCTTCGCTTTGCACCACACTCTTATCGAAAATCTTAAATATGCTAAGTGACCTCAGGCTGGCTCGTCTTATTCGCGCTGTGGAAACGCACGTTGAACGCGAAGGCGACAGCACCCCACGAAAGTCCGCTTCTCGCCCACTTGAAAAGGCGTTAGCCGCACCAATTGTCAGTTACTTATTGGAGCCGTATGAACACGGTTACTGGGAGTTGCGAGCTACATGGAACCCCAGTGCACCGTTTGCAAAGTACCTCCTTGAAAAGTTAAATACACTCACGGAGATTGAGAAGAATTCGGAACCAACGTTCTTCTCTCCGACAGCTGTGGCGCGAAAGCTAACCGAAGATAAGCGGGCAGAATTGCTTCGAGTATCCAATCGACTTAGTTCAATTAACGTACTATTTCAAGCGGCCATGCGTTCCGCAGGAGGTGACAACACCGGAAAGTTTCCAGAACGCGATGCATGGGTCGAGCGACTCGATCTAACTCAAATTCCAGAGACCTTTCCTGCAGCGTGGAAGGTCTTCACCGAGAGAATCTACTTCGAAGGTTTCCAGACGAGCTTCATGGCCCCCAAACCGCGTCAGATCAAGGCTGGCCTCGTGACACTCCTCGAAGGGCCAAAAACCTCTGGCACCATACACTTTGTAGCCATGGGGCGAGACGAACTCTCAGCCTTAAGCGATTTTTACTTGGCACTTGGAGCAACCACTGACTCCTCGATCCGGCGCGTGTTCGCGCCAGACGAGGACCTCTTTCGGCCGTATTTTCCACTTGTATCTAGCGTACTTAATCACGTCATCCACGACGGCCAGATTTCACGCGTCTTTGAACAAGCACTTGCGTACTACGAGGAAGAGGACTTTCAGCACTGTATAAGCTCGCTTGGCTTAATTGCCGAGGACTATCTTCAACGTATATATACAACCCTTCTTCGCGAGCCTCTCCCAGGAGGTCTTACTCTAGGTCAGATCGTTGAGCGCCTCCACAAGAGAATTGATGAGCTATTCCCACACCAAAAGCTTACGCAAAAATCTCTCGACCCACTCTATGAGCATATAAAGCTTTGGGATGCCGATGCTGATCCCGAGGCCATCAAGCAGATACTCCGGGAATTCATTTCGTTTATTCTGGAGGATCGCCAGTACAACGCAAAAAGAGTGGAAGAGTTGCTACGACCTCCAATCCGTCGATCTGTAGTACCTCCTAACATAACCGATCGCCTGAACGAGTTACTAAAGTGGCGAAATGCAGCATCGCACAATAGCCGCATCCCGCTGGGAGCCCAGGAAGCTGATCGAACACTTTTCTGTTTGGTCAGCCTCATAACTTGGTGGCAGGCTAAGTTGGCAACCATGGACTGGACTATGGACCGACTGAAGCTTGTAGATCAACTGCTAAACGACGCGAAAGCAAAATGACGCATAACTGGGGTTTAATGCGGACGCCAACATAGGCAATGCCTTCGGCATTCTCATGGCATATGTTGGTACCCTCCAGCCTTCGGCATCCGGTGCCCATCAACCAGAGCGTTAAAACTCACTGTCTATCAAATATGGCAAAGACATCTAAAGGTTCCATGAGAAAAGTGGAGGTCTCATGCGTCGCATGGATTGATCTACTTGCCTATGGCGCTCAAATTGGTGCGGCTGGCTTCAATCCCGCGCATGATGCCGCAACCGCTGCAATTCAGCGTCTTGATCGACTTCATCAAGTCGTAAGCGAAAAAGCCAACCGCTATTTCCCGACTCTCGCGATGAACGACGGAATAATCGCGTACCGCGATCTTTCTCCTCGGACTCACAACGTTACCTACGATTTTTTAAGACGAAGTATCGACCTTTTCCATCACATTAACGACATCGATAAGAACGAGCTAGGCCATCCTGGTGCCCGCATGGTAGTTGCCCCAGGGTTCCGCGTCAGGCGCATTCTGAATTTTGAGCAGCATCTGAATGACGGCAAGGGAAAGAGAATCAAGGAGAAGTTAAAGGAAGGCACTATCACGCCAGAACAAGCAATTAATGAAGCGCTTAAAGCTCGACAGTTCTTTGATGCGACCCCAGAGCTTCAGGGCAACTTTGCACTAACTCGTGCGTACCTTGCTGATGAGTCTGGGTCTGCTGCCGGCCTTGGTGGTGCTAATTGTTTCATCGACCTAAGTCTGTTCACTAGCCCACATCCGGACTGGATTACATTTTCAAAAACTGTCGAATGGTCATCGCGTGGAATGGCGGCCACATTTGGTTGTCTCGACAAGCTTACTCACAAGTCCGTAATTTAAGCGACGAACGGGAACTTGCCTGATGCGTGATAGTCTCATGGTGCATGAAACGAGACGGCCGCACACTGGACCACACTACGCTGGAAGAGTTCCGCCTGCTTGCA
>Ga0318572_10000113_pt1 | contig 34138 bp, 28 predicted proteins | sample GRESIP089b5f20_FD_202528 | JGI IMG/M metagenome (GOLD analysis project Ga0318572, IMG submission 202528) | Tropical soil microbial communities from Luquillo Experimental Forest, Puerto Rico - GRE.SIPMG.089b5f20 | ecosystem: Environmental > Terrestrial > Soil > Tropical forest > Bulk soil...
GGGCAAACACCAGCCAGTAGCTGAGGGTGAGGGAGATCAGCAGGGGCGGATTGCGCCGCAGCAGACGAAAACCTTGAATGAGCCAAAGAAGCCCGTGCCGGGCCGGCAAACTACGGGCCTGCATGGCTCAGAAAAAGATTTCGCGGTAGGACTGGTAGACGGAGCCGGCCAGGACCGGGATCAGCACCAGCAGGCCGAGGCCGGCGGTGAGGATGCACAGGGCCAAGAAGACCCAGGTCAGCAGACCATGCACCAGCAGAGGCAACCAGTTCTTGGCGCAGGCCTTGAAGCTGGTTTGCAGGGATTCCCGCGGGGGATGACCGGACAGCATGACCAGCGCTGGGGCAAACCAAGCCGCCATGCTGAGACCGATCAACATGGCCAGCATGGCAAAACCGGCCAGCAACAGGCTGCCCAGCGCCAGTACCGCGCCAATACCGGTGCTGCCCAAGGTGCCCAACAGGGCGCCAACGCCGCCAACGGCCAGGGCCACGGCGCTGCTGGCCAAGAAGCCCAGCAGCAGCATGCCGCCGAGGGTGGCCAGGGGTCCGGTGTTTTCCCGGAAGCCAAGATGCACGTAATCGAAACGGATGGTCGCGCCCCGATCCAAAGCGGCGCAAGCAGCCATGAGGCCGGCGCTGACCAGGGGCATAAGGATGGCAGCAGCGGCACCACCCAGCATGGGAGGCAACAGGCCGATCACCACGTTGAGCACCAGCAAGGCCAGGGCGATCAACACCCAGATGCCGGGCGCGGCACGGAACAGGCGCCAGCCAGCCTTGATCCACTCCACTGCACGTTCGGCGGGAACGACGTTCATCGTGCCGCGCTCTTGACCATTTTCCTGCACGGATACCACGGGGCCTTCGGTCATAACTGCCTTACCAGCTCTTGATCAGCCACATGGGGGGCTGAATGTTGGGGCCGATCTGTTCGCGGCGGGCCCAGGTGCCCTTGCCTTCTTCGTCCACCAGATAGTAGGCGGGACCGTTGGCGGGGGTGACCTTCATCATGTAAAGCTGGCCGTTGATCCGGTATTCCTCCACCCGATCCTCACCCTTCTTGGTGATGACCACCTGGGGCTCCATGTCCGCATCCAGATTGACGCCTGGAGGGGGAGGAGGAACTTCTGGCAGGGGCTGGAGGTTGTTGGGGGTCTGGGCCAATGCCATGGGAAAGGCAGAGGCCAGCAACAGGGGGAGGCACAAACGGGTCAGGGCGCGCATGGGAATTCCTTGAAAGGACAGGCGAATTCTAGCATCTGCCTGATTTCGCCCACGTTTCTGCTTAGAGGTTGAGCAGCAATTCGTGTTCTTCCGGCAACCGGACAAAGCCCCGGGTCTCATAGTGGTTGAAGATGGCTTCGACGATGGCCTTGGGATCATCGAGTACCTGCAGCAAGTCGATGTCTTCGGGATTGATCATCTTCTCTTCCACCAACCGCGCACGGAACCAGTCCAGCAGCCCGCCCCAAAACTTGCTGCCCACCAGGATCACCGGGATGCGGGGCGACTTGCGGGTCTGGATCAGGGTCAGGGCTTCCATCAACTCATCCAGCGTGCCGAAACCGCCGGGCATCACCACATAAGCCGATGCCAACTTGACGAACATGTACTTGCGGGCGAAGAAGTGATGGAAAGTCTGGGAGATGTCCTGGTAGGGATTGGAGTGCTGCTCCATGGGCAACTGGATGTTGAGGCCGATGCTGACGCTCTTGCCGGCGAAGGCCCCCTTGTTGGCGGCCTCCATGATGCCGGGACCGCCGCCGGAGATCACGGCGAAGCCCGAGTCGGACAGCAGCCGGGCGATGGTTTCCGTCAGTTCGTAATACTCGGATTCCGGCTTGACCCGGGCGCTGCCGAAGATGGACACCGCCGGCTGCACCTCGGCCAGGCGCTCAGTGGCCTCGACGAACTCTGACATAATCCCGAACACCCGCCAGGCTTCCCGGGCGGAAGTTGTGCTTCCCGTCGACACTGCCTCGTTTTTCTTCTTGGGCAGTTTGTCCTTCACGTTCATTTCCTTCTCCTGTTTTTCTATGCCGACCCTGCTGCTTGTTGACGGCTCGTCCTATCTGTACCGCGCATTCCACGCTCTTCCCGACCTGCGCAACCGGGCGGGGGAGCCGACGGGGGCCGTTTACGGCGTGATCAACATGTTGCGCCGCCTTGAGGCCGACTATAAGGCAGATTATCGGGCGGTGGTGTTCGACGCCAAGGGCAAGACCTTTCGCGACGACTGGTATCCCCAGTACAAGGCCAACCGCCCCCCCATGCCCGACGACCTGCGAGCGCAAATCGAACCCCTGCACGAATGCGTGCGCGCCCTGGGCTGGCCCCTGCTGATGATCGACGGGGTGGAAGCTGACGACGTGATCGGTACTTTGGCCCGTCACGCCACAGAGAGTGGCACCGAGTGCGTCGTTTCCACCGGCGACAAGGACATGGCTCAGTTGGTGAACGGCCATGTACGACTGGTGAACACCATGACCAACGAAGTGCTGGATCCGGCCGGAGTGGAAGCCAAGTTCGGCCTGCCGCCGGAACGCATCGTCGATTACCTGGCGTTGATGGGCGACACGGTGGACAACGTGCCCGGCGTAGCCAAAGTTGGCCCCAAGACGGCCGTGAAATGGTTAAGCCAGTACGGCAGCCTGGACGAGATCGTCATCCATGCCGCCGAGATCAAAGGCGTGGTGGGGGAAAACCTGCGCCAGCATCTGGAATTCCTCCCCTTGGGCAAGAAGCTGGTCACCATCGCTTGCGATCTGGATCTGCCTGTCCAACTCACCGAGCTACGACCCAAGGACCACGACAACACAGCCTTGGCCGAGCTTTATGGCCGCCTGGAATTCAAGACTTGGCTCAAGGAAGTGCAAAACGGCGGCATGGCACCCCTGGCTCCGTCTGCCTCGCCCGCCCAGCCCTACGCGGCCAAAGAAGCGGCACCCGCCCCAACCTTGGTGGTGAACGACTGCAAGAATTACGTGCGCATCGACAGTTGGGAACTGCTGGATGCCTGGATTGCCAAGATCAGTGCTGCCCCCCTCACCGCCCTGGATACGGAGACCACCGACCTGGACCCTATGGTGGCCCGACTGGTGGGTATCTCCTTCAGCACAGTCTCCGGGGAGGGTGCCTATCTTCCCTTGGGCCATATCTATGCGGGGGCACCGGACCAACTGTCTCTCGACGAAGCCCTAGCCAAACTCAAGCCCTGGCTGGAGTCCACCGAGCACAAGAAATTGGGCCAACACCTCAAGTACGACCGTCACGTATTCGCCAACCACGGCATAGAGTTGCGCGGCATCAGCGAGGACACCCTGCTGCAAAGCTATGTGCTGGAAAGCGACAAAAGCCATGACCTGGGCTCCCTCGCAGCGCGCCATTGCGGCCTGGCTACCCTGAGTTACGACGACCTCACCGGCAAGGGCGCCAAGCGTATTTCCTTTTCCCAAGTGGACGTGGAAAAGGCCACCGAATACGGTGCCGAAGATGCCGACGTCACCCTTCGGTTGCACGAAGTGCTGACCCCGCAACTGCAAACAGTTCCTGCCCTGGACAAGCTCTACCGCGACATCGAGCTCCCCGTAGCGGAAGTGCTCTACCGCATGGAACGCACCGGCGTGTTGATCGACGTGTTCGCCCTGGCCCAGCAGAGCGATGAACTCGGCCGCCGCCTGCTGCAACTGGAACAGGAAGCCCACGCTCTGGCAGGCCAGCCCTTCAATCTGGCCTCCCCAAAACAATTGGCGGAAATCCTCTTCGAACGTCAGGGCCTACCGGTGGTAAAGAAGACCCCTTCCGGCGGCCCCTCCACCGACGAAGAAGTACTCACCCAACTGGCCGACGACTACCCCCTGCCAAAACTGCTGCTGGAACACCGCAGCCTGAACAAGCTCAAGGGCACATACACCGACAAACTGCCCAAAATGGTGAACCCCGCCACAGGCCGGGTACACACCAGCTTTTCCCAGGCTGTAGCCGCCACAGGGCGACTGGCCTCCAGCGACCCCAATTTGCAGAACATTCCTATCCGTACGGCAGAAGGGCGGCGCATCCGTTCCGCCTTCATCGCACCGAAAGATCACGTCATCGTTTCCGCCGATTACTCGCAAATCGAATTGCGCATCATGGCCCACCTCTCCGGCGATGAAGGCTTACTCAAAGCCTTCGCCCAAGGAGAAGACGTACACCGGGCCACAGCAGCAGAAATCTTCGGTATCACGCCTTTGGAAGTCGGATCGGACCAACGCCGCGCCGCCAAGGTAATCAACTTCGGTCTGATCTACGGCATGAGCGCCTTCGGTCTGGCCAAGGAGTTGGGCATCGAACGGGGTGCCGCCGCCAGCTATATGGAACGCTACTTCGCCCGTTATCCCGGCGTGGCCCGTTACATGGAAGAAACCCGCCAAGCCGCACGGGAACAAGGCTATGTGGAAACCGTCTTCGGTCGCCGCCTTTGGTTGCCGGAAATTCGGTCCAGCAACGTGGGTCGTCGTCAGGGGGCGGAACGCGCCGCCATCAATGCCCCAATGCAGGGTACGGCGGCGGATTTGATCAAAATGGCCATGATTGCCGTACAGGGTTGGCTAGACAACAACGGCCTGCGCTCACGAATGATTCTTCAAGTGCACGACGAATTGGTGCTGGAAGTACCCACGAACGAACTGGATCAGATTCGTATGGAGCTACCCAGACTCATGGCCAATGTCGCCATGCTTTCCGTTCCCCTGTTGGCAGAATTAGGCATGGGAGAAAATTGGGATAAAGCGCATTGAGAATAATCTTCGATTTAACTCACAGACTGACGGCCATCCGTAACCATCAAATACCTACGGAATAGAAAATTGGTACTAATTCCCCCTTACACCTTCACTTTGGAAATACCTTCCAAAATCCTCGAGTAAACAGACTCCAAGCTAGTCGTTGATGCTTCCCACGAAAAATTTCGTTCAACCTTTTCCCGTGCTGAATCTATTATTGTCGAACAAATTTTTTCAGAATCAAATAAATCCAATATCTTTTTAACAATCCCATCAATATCACTCAATTCATCAAGCAAAAAACCCGTCCGGCCCGTTTCTATTGATTCCGAAATACCACCGACGTTTGAGCTAATTACCAAACATCCTGAGGCCATCGCTTCCAACATTGCCATTCCTTGTGGCTCAGCACGAGAGGGCAATAGAGCAATATCTGATATCTGTAAATAGCTAATCAATGCCTCATGGGGCATTGAAGAAAGATCCCAATAGCGTTTTGTTAACTTCAAAGTAGTTCGTAGATTAGCGCACAGTGAATAACTACTTTCTTTTCGTGCATCTTCTGGTTCGGCACCAATGGCTAACACCCAATAATTAGGACAGGTTTGCAATACCTTCTCAGCCACCCTCAGGAAAATATCAAACCCTTTAACTTCCTGTTTTCTACCAAAAAATATAAGTATTTTTGCGTTATCAGGCACACCAAGATGAGCTTTAAGAATGGACTTATTACTTGCTGAGAGTGGTATAAAAGCAGAAACATCCACACCATTCCGAACGACATGTACTCGCTCAGAAGGAAATCCTTTCTGAATTAATCTATTTTTCACAAAATCTGATACCGCAAGATAGGCATTCGCCAACCCTGCTTTAGGTAATTGCGTTGTTACATGTGCATGTAGAACTATAGGGATTTCTCCCCCATAACATTCTAGAAAATCATTTACAGGAAACTCTAACTGATGGACGTGTAATAAATTTGGCGAAACTCTGTGCAGCAATTTCGCTAACCTGGCATGTAATGGCCAAGGATCCAATTTTGTTATTTTTCTAAAAATACGAATATATGCTTGGGAAAGCTCTATATGGTGGCAAGGTAGGTTACCCACTTGCTGAAATATTTTTCCACCATTTTCGTGATTACAAATCAGAATAGGTGAAACACTTTTCAAGCGTTGTGCCTGTTCATTTGCAACAATTGCCGGGGCAAAACCACGTTTACTTGGTACCCCGCCATGAGGTATGAAAATAGCAACACGTTCTTTTTCCATTACCGTCTCAACTCGATCAGATCTTGTAATGCATCCAAAGCCTCAGCCTTAGAAATGTCACTCACGCATCTACTTGGTTTTTGAAGAAGCCGATGAGGGACTCCCCACGGATACCAGACCGACGCATCAGAGTTGCCAAAAAAACAGACGATCGGTTTTCCCAAAGCTGCGGCCAAATGCATTGCGCCACCGTCTGAACACACTACGCTTTCACACAACGCAAGTCCCGCTATCAGCTCGTTCAAAGTAGTAGTTGGAAATGGATAGAGAGGTATTCCCTGTGCTGCATTTTGAATGCATATGGCTTTCTGGTCGTCTCCGGGATGTAAAGGGTTGTCCTCGCTCCCTGGCGACCAAAATAAAATAAATTGAGCATCAAGTGTCACTCGCAGGGCCTGCATCAAACCCACAAAATTCTCGGCTGACCAGCGCTGAGGTACCTTACGGGCACTAATGTGGATTGCTATCGTCCTTTGTTCTGGGCGCCAGCCTTGCTCCATGAGCTTTGCTCGAGCAACTTCAATTTCTTCAGGAGCCGCCACCACACGCATAGATGGCATCACCCCATCTATGCCAAATGGCTGCAAGAGAGCAGCCAATTCCTCCACTAAATGCATCGGTCTATCTTTAATGTAAGGAACCGGCATGTCTACATATCGCTCTGCCGGATGCTTCCCTTCAACAAAACCAACAATATGTCGCGGACGAACTTGACGGGCCAAAGTCAAGGGTTTAGGCAGAAAATGGGTGCTAGCAATGATGGCGAAGTCATAATGACGTTTACGTAACTGGAAAAGCAGCCTCAATCGATCCCAATACACGCCAAGTGTTGTTTTCCCCTGCGGCCGATGCTTAGCCTTGGTATAGGCGAATACGTTATCCACATCGGGATTATTCTCAAGTACTGGCTCGTTGTAGCTGTTTACTAAAGCATCAATCCTGGCATCAGGAAACTTTTCCCGTAGACGCCGAATAAGTGGGGTTGTACAAACTAAATCGCCAATATTGTCTCGACGAATAATCAAAAACTTAGGTTGTGGTGGAATACTTAGCTTCATGATTGCACAGCCAAGAAAGTCAGCAAAGGATCTGACAACAAAGTAGCAATACGATTCTTGAACGCATCTGCTGTAAAACGCTCAAGATGTTGTTTAATTTCTGAACAGTTGCTAAAAAATTGCGGCCTAGTTGCAAGTGCATCCAATGCCCGCAGAAAATCAGCACCGTCATCTTCACGAGGATCACGGTAGAACATGCCCGTTTCTTTAGGCAGGATAGTCTCAGTAAACGGTGGCGCGTGAACCGCCAATACAGGTAAACCACAGGCTTGAGCTTCGATGACGTTGAGACCTAATGCCTCTTTTTCAGGCAAACCTGTCAGCAAGTAATCAAGTACCCCGTAAACCGTTCCCACATCTTTCTGATGTCCCCAATAGCGAACTCGTTTCTTCAATGGTGCGAGCACTTCCGACAAATCACGAACCGAAGCATAACCACCGGCACCAAAAATTTCCAAGTTGAATTCACGACGAGCCAATAACTGAGGTACTAATAAGGAAAATAGCCGTGGAAATTGTTTGATCGGCGTCAGCCGGGAAACAATTCCCAAAGTAATACCATCTCGTTTTTGCCAAGTAGGCCGGGGCATTAAGGGCTCAATCACGGGCTCCAGGTAACCCAATACACGATCCCTAACTTTACGTCGGTCCCAATCGTAGCGAGATTGCTGTCGCAATAACGTCTTTGTCGATGTCCCATCAATACGGGCGATACCGTAGAGAGGCTCCGGGTACACTTGATCAGCTCGCAAGAAACTGAGCAAGCTATCCCTAACGTAAGCAGAAACTCCATAGATGCGATGATGATGAACAAAACCGTCAGCACGCCGGCCATACAGTGGCATGTGGGCAATGCCTGTCAAGCAATGACGGTCAGCGAGACTCAGTGCCAAGTTTTCTACCAAGCCACCGTGACTCAATATCCAGCTTTTTTCCCTAGGCAACAGTGAAGGAATTTGATCTGTGGTATCAACTTCATAGATTCGCGCTGAAGCTGGTAGAGCACAATGCCAGTGTTGCGCCTGGCGGGAAATCACAACATCAGAAACAATACCGCAAGCCTCAAGAGCATGGGTCAGAAAAACGGTATAGGCCTCACCACCGCCAAAACCGGTTTGTAAATTAATTTGCCAACATCTTTTCATGTTCGATCCTGCTGTTCCGCAACAGGGGCCAACAGTAGACCGAAGAGAAAAAATGCCATTTCCATCATGTGGTCACGCATATTGCTATCTAGCAACGAACGCCCAAAAAAACCACTGACAAGAAAAACCAGCATTAAACCGCTAGGGCTTCGCCACAGAAACCATGCCCGCCAACCATGACGAAACAGAAGGGTAAGTACGTATAACCACAGCAATAGGCCAGGAATACCAAGGCCCAAGGTCCAGTCCAACAGGCCACTGTGGCTATGGCCTGTATATGGCTCATGGTAATACAGCGACATGGCATGGCCGTAGGCATTACGCCCATACCCGACTCCCAAGGGATATTTAGCTACCAAGCGTAGTCCAGAGTGAATCCAGGATAAACGCAGGTAGGCTGAGCCTTCCGCAACCTCACCGCCGTCCAAAACTGGCATTTGTGCGGTTTCATTTATTGGCTTCCGCCATGCATCATGATGATCAATGTCCCAAGCTATCGGCGCCGTTTCTAAAAACCGTGACCAACGCGCATCTGTCCGATAACTCACCGATATGAAGATCACTACCGCTGCAACACTTAGCAGGAGAAAAGCTAGCAATCGCCGCTTGGGCAATTGATACCAATGGTGAATCAAATATAGCAATAGAGAAGAGGAGACCAGAAACAAAACACCGATATTACCGTTGCGAGTTGCCAACAACCATGTGCATAGCAATCCCAGAATGCCCATAACCAGAACCCAAGGCAACGACCAGGACAGCAATGGTCTATTGCTCTGGCCAGTCCGAGCCAATAAATCCACCGCCAAGAAAGCCAAAAGCAAATTATTGAGATAACTAGTTCCTGTCCGGCTTCCTGTCAACCGAGCAATACCAAAAGGAATGGCGCCATCGTGCCACCACATCCAGCATCCATCTAGCAGGGTAAACAACACAGGTAACGCAAGTAATCCGACCACTAGTCCCAATAGATTTTCCATGCACCCCGACCGAACCGCCTGCCAAGCAAGCATGAATCCCATCAACAGGAGCAGCATGGCCTTTAGCCATTGCCCAGAAAACTCCTGAAGCGACCATTGAGTATCCGAGGACAAGGTGAGGCTGTGAAGCAAAATTGCCATTGTCAATCCGACAATAGCCCACATGGCTCCGGGTAACTCGCGCCATCCTCCGGATGAAATCAAGGATCTCCAATCGATGCTGAACGCTAAGGAAACGATGAAAAGATTGCGTAATGCAATGGTTCCAGGTATCGACCACACCAGCAGTAATCCGCAAAGCAGCAACCATTGCAGACTCTGCCACCAAGCCCACCGCTTTGAAAAATCGAGAATAAAACTCATAGCGGAACATGCCTTTTGAGCAACATTTCAAGAAAACCAGCGATACCCTTTGCCCGGTTTTGCCATCCATAACGACGACTATCTACCAATGCTTGCTTTCCCAGTGCCTCGGTTAACTCCGCATCTTCGGACAAACGGGTTAATGCCTTCGCCAGCGCCAGTGAATCCCCCGGCGGGGTCAACAAAGCATTGACCTCTGGCTGTAGCACCTCGCGCAACGAGGGAAGGTCAGATGCAACAATGGCCTTCCCCATGGCCATGTATTCGAAGAGTTTCAATGGCGAGGTATAGCGTGCACCGATACTTGTCTGAGCGAGAGGTAAAAGACAGACATCGACATCATTGATTAAACGAAAACGTTCGCCAGGAAATACTGGACCCAGCAAGTTCACCCGATGATCGACACCCAAGGATGCTGCCAATGCTTCAAGTTCGGCGATACGTGATTCCGTACCTCCGGCAATATGCAGAACCATGTTCGCCACCAGAGGCAATGCGCGTATTGCCGTTTCCACCCCTTTCCAGGGATGCAAGCTGCCGAGATACAAGGCAATGGATGGAACATTGGCTGGGCGAGAACGGCGAGCATCATCCGCCAGGAAAAAGTCGACGCCATCAGGCGCTACCCAGATCGGTACGTGGGTGGAATAATTGATGCGAATATCATCACGCAGTAATCCCGTCAGCACGATCAAACCAGAACTTTTCTCGTAGACCCTCTGCTCCCTTTGCTTCAGTTGCCGCAGCTTACGTTGTTGCCTAGCGCTGGGATGAGGATGGGCTTCGGCGTAGGTTGTAGCGAAAACCTCATGGGTCTCGAAGACCAAGGGAATATCCATGCCACTCGCCAGCAATGCTTCCGCCAGTTTCAAATTTCGCACGAGAATCACATCCGCCTTCGAGCGCTGAATCTCACGACAGCAGGCACGATAAAACCACCGGGATGAACGGGGAAACAAGTGATGACTGAGCCACGGTGCGACCAAACCCTGCAAGGCCAATCCTGCCGCAACGGGACGGCCCAAAATAGTTTCGGCATCTTGGTGGGCCTGGGGTGTTACTAGCGTTACTTTTATCCCTTGTGCAGCCAGCCCATCGCAGGTTTGCAGAATTTGTAAAGACTCTGGCTGAATGTCAGGTACCGGATGGATATCGAGATAGAGCAGATTCATACTCAGCGACTTTCCGATAAGGCGGCCAAAAGGCGTTTAGCGGCATCCTGCCAGGTAAATTGTGCAACGATGCGTTCGCGGGCTGACAACCCGAGCTTCTTTCTCAATACCGAGTCTTGAACCAATCGCGCCATAGCTGTGGCCAGCGCACTCGGCTTACCTGGAGATACTAAAAAACCGCAACTACCTTCATTGCCCACTACCTCCGGAATCCCGCCAATATGACTGGCTACAACAGGCAAACCGCAGGCCATGGCCTCGGCTACAGTAATGCCAAAGGCCTCATCACCGATACTGGGGAAGACCCCCGCATCAGCCGCACGGTACAGGTCGGGCAAACGCTGATGGGATACCGGCTCGTGAAAGATGATGCGATCCCCCAGATTCCATCGCTCAGCACTCTCGCGCAGACGCGACAGATCACTGCCGGCTCCCACAATCAACAATTTGGCTGGCAGGGCAGCCAGCACCGGTGAGGCCATCGCTTCAACCGCCACAGACAAGCCCTTCCAACCTACCAGGCGGCCAGCAAAGGCGAACAAAATATCGGTATCAGCGAGCCCCCATCCGCGACGCAACGCCGCTCGATCGTCTCCGACAAAATCCCTTTTTTGGGGAGCGAATCGACTGACATCCACTCCGTTGAACATGACATCAGGAAACCGCTTGTAATGGTGCTGGATTTGCCAGGCATTGAAATGGCTGCAAGCAACCCAGGCATCAATTCTTTTCGCAAGATATCTATCGCCACGGAAGAAATCCGTGCCACCACTCATGAAGGCAAAACGGGTGGAATGCCCCGAGGGCATCAAACGAGGCCAGAAGAAATCGAACGGCTTGGTCAATATCACCCAGTCGTATTGACCGTCGATTACAGTTTTTCTCGCCTGCTGAGCAAAGGTCCACCGTTCGACAATTCGGCGAAAACGGGAACCAAGATCGAAAACTTTTTCTCGAGCCGTAAAGGGAAAAACCTTCACCCCGATAGATCGTCCATGCAGTTCAGGGCGAATGTCGCCTTCGCCACCAATAACATCGACCTGATGCCCTTCGTCGTAAAGCGCCCGCGCCAATTCCCATACAGCGGTTTGGATACCACCATAGCTCACGGTCACAGTTACATCGATAAATGCAATCTTCATGGATTGACTTCCGTGCGCCTTGCTCAGGTAGGTTGTCGACAAAACTCGGATAGTTGCCTCAACGACTCGTCGAGCAACAGTAACTGCAAAACACCTTCAGCCAGAGCATCGTTGCCTTGTTGGTAGGCTTCAATAAAACTATCGATTGCAATTTCATCGAAATTATTCGGGGCCAATTGCGACAAATGAACACCCAGTCCCTCACATCGATCTCTCAGATCGTCCCGTAACCAGCTTCCCAAGGGCGGATTGAAACCGTGTTTTTTTCCTGAAAACAAGGCATCGGCGAGCAATGGTGGCATCGTCGTCGCCAATAATTTCTTGGCCGGCTGGGTAAAACGCTCAGTCGGGGCCAAGGCCAGCACATGGGCATAGAAATCGGTATCCAGCAAAGGAGAGCGACATTCAAGGCCATGGGCCATGGTGGTCAGATCAGCCTTGCGCAAAATGTATTCCGGCAGGTAGTTGGCCATATCAATAGCCAAGAGGGATGCCAAAGGTGATGAATCTTGCGGTGGCAGACGCCAATGGGTCGGTGGCAAGGAAGCCAGGCCGGGCTGGAGGAAGCAACGCTGAGCCGGGGAAAATCCGGAAAAACGAAGACCATAAGCCTCTCGCCAATCCATGGCCAACTCCTGCCGCAACTTTGGCCAGCCACGATCCTCCAAGGCTGGTACCCAAGCTGCCATGGGCCAGTGCAGTCCCCGTCGCCAGGCGCTACGCAGATGCTGGCGATAACGTTTATACCCGGCGAACAATTCATCGCCACCATCACCCGACAGGACGACCTTCACTTCCTGAGTTGCCGCCCGGGCCAGATACCAAAGGGGAATCGCTGAAGGGTCGGCAAACGGTTCATCCAGTCCAGCGACAATCGCCGGGAAATCGTCACGAATACTTATCGGTACTGGCACGACTTCGTGCTCCAACCCCAACAGGGTTGCCGTGCGGGTTGCCGCAGCCGTTTCATCCAGGCTGGAGCCGGGAAAAGCCGCCGTGAATGCCTTGAGCTTTTGCCCTCGCGCCACCAGGCGGGAAGCAATCACCGCCGAATCAACACCGCCGGATAGGAACAGGCCCACCGGTCGATCGGCAACGGTACGCAAACCAACCGCCTCATCCAGACTGGCCTGCCAGTCCCCTTGCCGGGGTTCGATGGCTGGCTGGGCATGCAGGCTCAAATCGTGGGTGACCAAATCATAGACAGCCCAATGCCCATTCGGCAGACGGTGCACACCCTCCACCACGGTATTGGGAGCGGGAATGGTGCGATGGGCCAGATAGGCGTCGATGGCGGATGGTGAGAATTGCCAATCACCCACCAAAGCGGGCAGCAAGGCGCGCAGCGTAGACGCGAAAATCAAGCCTCGGTCGGGCCCTTGCTCGGCTACCCGATACAACAGGGGTTTTTTGCCCATCGGATCACGGGCAAGAAAAACTTTATCAATCCGCCGGTCATAAAGGGCAATGGCGTACATGCCCTGCAATTGCGCCAGAGTCTTCTCCCAACCCCATTGCAAATAGGCACGCAAAATGAATTCCGTATCAGAACGGGTACGGAAAACTTGACCTTCGGCACTCAAATTCCTGGCGGCGGACTCCCAGCCATAAACCTCCCCGTTGTAGCAAAGCCAGACCTGCCCATCATCGCTGACCATGGGTTGATCGGCCTCCGGTGTGGGATCAATGATGGCTAGTCGCGCATGGAGCAATGCCCTTCGGGCAGGCGCCATGGGCAGGGGATAATCCTCAACCCGCTGATCCTCAGCGTTCCAGGCCACCCCATGCTGCGCATCGGGGCCCCGTTGGCGCAGCTGGGCGACCATGGCGGCCATTTGTTGCGGGCTGCGCAATGGGGCACCGGGTGCCATGAAAAAGCCCGCAAAACCGCACATCAGCCGACCCTCCGGCCATAGCGCAGAAAAACTTTTTCCATCGCATCGAGCATGCGATCAATGCCAAACCGTGCCTGGGCCCGACCCAGACCAGCTTCGCCGTAGCCTTGCCGCAAAGACTCATCGCTCATTAGTCGGCCCAAGGCTTCAGCTAGGGCGGTGGTATCCCGTGGAGCCACCATCAGACCCGTTTCCCCATCCACCACCGCTTCGGCAATAGCCCCTACCGGGGTGCTTACCACCGGTAAAGCACAAGCCATTGCCTGCATGATGGATTGGGGCACACCCTCATCGCCATAGGAGGGCAGGCAGAAAAGATCCATGGCGTTTAGCCAAGGCGGCACTTGCTCCTGATTGCCGACGAAATCAATCCGCTCCGTGAGTGCCAACGTCGCTGCCTGGCGTTGCAAATTGGCGCGCTGAGGGCCATCACCCACCACCAACAGTCGCCATTGGGGGAAGTCTTTGGTCAGTGCAGCGAAGGCTTCCAACAAATAAGCGTGCCCCTTCCAATTCCGCAAGGTAGCGAGAATACCCAGGGTCGGTGCTTCCTTCAGGACCAGGTTGGCTCGACTGGCAGACCGCGGCGCCGGTTGAAAACGGTCAAGATCAATGCCGGTAGGTACCGACGTCATATGTTCCAAAGCAAAACCGTTGTCCCGATGAAGCTGCTGGCGCAGCGCCTCTCCGGTCACCACCACATGCCGAGAAGCCCGTTGATACAGCCAACGGGTAGGGCCATTGTCATGGATGGGCGAAGAAACATGGCGGGTCCGCACCAACGGTGGCGAACGATGCAGGGTGGCGCAAGCCAGAGCATCCAGCCAGGTATCTGTCGAACTGTGGGCATTGATCACCGTCACCTCGGCGCCATGGCGGGCCAGCCATGTACGCAACGCCCACCAACCGCGCCAGGACTTGCGGGCGATGGGCAAGTTCACCACGGTCAGGCCTCGTTGCCGGGCAGCTGCGCTAATGGGGGCTTGTTCGGGACAGACCAGCGTCACCCGGTGTCCTCGCCGCACCATGCCCTCGGCCTCGGTCAGAATGCGGATTTCCTGGCCGCCCCAACCGCAGGAAGACTCGGTGTGCAAAATGTGCATGGCCGTCATGCCGCCACTCCGACCGTTGCCTCTAAACCCAGATAAGGACCGAGGGCCCGATAGACCTGATCCACCGAAATCTCCGCCATGCTGCGGTCAGCACCGCATTCCTCCGTTGCGGCGGGATGCTCGATCACCGTCAGGGCCGGATGATCCAGGGGCGCCAGATAACGACCTGGATGTTTGCAGTGATACAGCGCCACCATGGGCACCCCCAGGGCACCGACCAAATGGGTGGGGCCGGTATCAACCCCCAGATAGACACTTAGCTGAGACATGACTGCTGCCGTCTGACGCAACGCCAGGCGGCCTGCAAGACTGAAAACCCGATCGGGGAAAGCCGCGGCCAATGCCTGGGCGGCTTGGACAGACGCACCATCACCGAGGATCACCACCCGCAGATCAGGCAGGGCGGGCAACAGTTTTTCCAGCAAGGAATGGAAATAGTCGGCAGGCCAATCCCGGTACGCCTTGGTGGGAAAACTTTGCAGCTGCAAACCCAACCAGCGCACAGGAAACTGAGGAGCAACCGACAAAGCTTCCAGCGTCTGGCCGGCTTCACTCCGCTCATCGGCTGTCACCCCATAGGCCAGTTGTCGGCCATCGGGAGCCGCATCCACCGCGGCAGCCCAACGCAAACGATGGGTAACCGCATGCTCTGCACCAGCCGTCGATGGCACCACCAACCAGCCCGTAGCGTTCGCCGTCACGACCTCGCTGACTTCGGTCACCACGTTGCGTGCCACCCGCCGGGCATACGCCAGTAAAGGCCGATCATGGCCGAACACCAAGGCGGCATCGAAAGGCTGACCAATCCAGCGTGCCAGATGGCCGCGCCAGATCGCCCGTTGTTTGGTGATGGGCGCCAACTCATGAATGAAGGGAAGGTGGCGCAACAGTGCAATTCGTTGCGGATGGGCTAGCACGGTAATACGGGCTGCCGGATAACGTTTGGCCAGGGCCCGGATTGCCGGCGTGGCCAGCAAGGTATCACCGATGCGGGCGACGATGATCACCAGTAATCGCTGCGGAGCGTCCAGTCTGACCACGGCCTTGGTCATTGCTCGCCTACTGAGACAGTGCCGTCCTCACGCAGATGCTGAAGTCGGGCGTAAACGCCTCCGTGGGCCAGCAACTCGCCATGGGTGCCACTTTCAACGATGCGTCCCTGGGCCATGACCAGAATCCGGTCCGCCTTTTCGATGGTGGACAGGCGGTGGGCAATTACCAGGGTGGTGCGGCTTTTCATCAGCACGTCGAGGGCCGCCTGGACTTGCCGTTCCGATTCCGAATCCAGGGCCGAGGTGGCTTCATCCAGAATCAGGATGGGGGCATTCTTGAGCAGAGCGCGGGCAATGGCGAGACGTTGGCGCTGACCGCCGGAGAGCTTGACACCATTCTCTCCGATCATGGTGTCAAAGCCTTCGGGCATGGCTTCGATGAAATCCAGGGCGTGAGCAGCCCGGGCCGCTTCGCGGATTTGCTCGCGACTCACGTCGGCCAGCACGCCGTAGGCAATATTGGCCGCAACGGTATCGTTGAACAACACCACGTCCTGGCTCACCAAGGCGATGTTGGCTCGCAGACTCTTGAGGGTCAGGGCCTCGAGGGGGTGACCATCCACCCGGATACATCCGTCCTGGGCATGGTAGAAGCGGGGCATCAGGTTGGCCAAGGTGGTCTTGCCGCTACCCGACGACCCCACCAGGGCCACCGTCTCACCAGGCTTGATGTGGAAGCTGACGCCGTCGAGAGCATTGCACTCGGCGCCGGGATAACGGAAGACCACTTGGTCGAAATCCACATCACCTTGGGCTCGGCCCAGAGTCTCACGCCCGCGATCGTCTTCTACCACCTCGTCAATCAAGGAAAATACACTTTCTGCTGCCGCCAAGCCGCGTTGCAAGGGAGCATTTACGTCGGTCAAACGCTTCAACGGTGCCAACAACATCAGCATGGCTGTGATGAAGGAAACAAAGCCCCCCACCGTCGCACCTTCGTCACGAGAGTGGTGCAAAGCTAGAGAAATGATCACCGCCAAAGCAATAGCGGCAAAGGTCTGCACGATAGGTCCCAAGGCAGCAGCAGCAAGGGTGCCGCGCATTGCGTGTCCACGTTGAGTCGCGTTAGCGTTGAGAAAACGCCGTTTTTCATATTCCTGCCCACCAAAGATTTTCACCACTTTGTGGGCTTCGATACTTTCATCCAGCACCCGCATGATGTCACCCATGGATGTTTGCAAGGCACGGCTAGTTTCTCGCAATCGTTTGCTGAAGCTCCGCACCGCCAAAGCAATCAGGGGAATCATGGCCAAAGCCACCAGGGTCAACATCCAGTCCAGATAAATCAGCCAAGCAAGCAACCCCATCACCGCCAGGGTGTCCTTCACCATAGTGGTCAGCACCCCAGTCGCCGCACCGGTCACGCCGGTCACGTCGTAGGCGATGCGGGACATGACAACACCGGAAGACTGGTTATCGAAATAACTAGTCGGTAACTGCACCAAACGACCAAACATGGCATTGCGCAGATCCAGTACCACCTTGTTGGAAACCCAAGACAAGGAATAGTCAGCCAGCAGGCCCACGAGGCCACGCAACATGAATACGCCAACAATCATCAAGGGCAACGCCCACAACTCCCAACTGCTGCCAGCACCAAAGCTGCCATCGAGCAAGGGCTTCATCAAGGCAGGGAACAAGGGCTCGGTAGCAGCTGCAGCTGCCATGGCAAACAAGGCAAAGGCAAAAGTGCGCCAATAGGGACGAACGTAGCCAAGCAAGCGGCGATAGAGTTCCGAGGAGCGACGATCTTTAGAGGAGAATGAGGTTATCGCCATGGTGGGAGAAACAACGAAGGAAGGCCATTATATCGGGGCCACTCCTTTGCGCCTGTCACCCCCCCATCTAAACCAGACAGGAATAAAGGGCCAGTAATTGCCCAGCCATATCCTCAATTCCACAGGTTTCTGCACGTTTCCGGGCAGCTAGAGCAGAAATATCCGGCGACATGACGAGCAACTCTGCCAAAGCGCGGCATTGCCAATCGCTATCAAGTGCATCCACCACTCGAGCGCAGTGATCGTCCACCAATTCTGCCGCACCACTGCCTGGGGTTGTCAGTACCGGTAGGCCACAGGCCAAGGCTTCAAGTACTGCATTGGGAAAAGGATCGTACAAAGTAGGTAAAGCAAAAACGTCGGCAGCTCCATAAAAAGGCCGTACGTCGGTACGCGCACCTAGAAAATGAATACGATCAGACATCCCTAGTGTTACCGCCAACTGCTGCGCACGACCCAGCTTGCGGTCTTTCCCCACCACCAACAGATGTACGCTCTCCAAGCTGGTCAAGGCTCGTAACAACGGGAAAAGTCCCTTGCGCTCAAAGCCGGACCCCACGAATAGAACCACCTTTGCCTGTGCGGGGATACCTAGTTCGCTTCGAATTCGCTCCCGGTGCTCGACCCGCAGATCCGGATGAAAATAAGTAAGGTCAACACCATTGTGAATGACATGCAACTTTTCTGGCGTCACACCAAAACGACCAATAATGTCGTCTTTCACCATGACTGAGTTGCATATCACCGCACGCAGATCGGGATGACGGAACATTCTCGCTTCAGCCTTCAGTACATATCGGTGCCAAGGATGCCATCGGGTAAACAAGGCCGCCAGGCGTGATTGCGTACGCGCTCGCAGTTCCAACCAAGTAGCGTGAACACCATCACCAGCGCGATAAAGGTGGCAACCCGGAATACGCTCATGACTTTGCACTAGGTCGAACTCACCATTGGCCACAATCTGCTGTACTGCCCTGGAAAATCCTGCATCTCGCCACAGGCGGCCAATATGGAAGGGATTACAGAGTCGTACTCGCCGACCTTCCTGTCGCTCCCCTCGCCATTGGCGGGTAACAATGGTCACATCCAGGCCCTTGTCGGCCAAAGCCGACAGGGCCCGTTCCACGAAACGTTCCGCTCCCCCAAAAGGGGTGTACTTCTGTCGAACAATGGCGAGCTTCATAAACCCGCCGTCAGCCCATCAGCAATTCGTGGCACGCCACTACCACCCGCTCCACGGGCAGGGTGGTCAGGCAGTCGCTGACCTTGCCACCACCGCAACCATCACGCCCGCAGGGACGGCAACTGTGGTTGGTGGTAACAATACGATTCCGGGTCATCCAAGGGCCCCATTCCTTGTCGCCGGAAGGGCCGAACAGCACCACCACAGGCGTTCCCATAGCGGCTGCCATATGCATGGGAGCCGAGTCCACGCCGACGAACAGCTTCGCCCGGCGGGTCAGGGCGGCCAATTCCTTCAAACTCAACTGGCCCGATAAATCCACCACCGGCACATGTACACGGCCCTTGATCTGGCTGATCATGGCCTGCTCATTGGCATCCGGCGCCCCAGTGAGAACCAAGCGATAACCGCTGTGGAACAACTGGTCGATCAAGGCCGCCATGCGTTCCGGCGGCCAGCACTTGAACAACCAACGGGAACCGGGGTGGATGTGAATGAAGCCGCCGGGTTTCAAATCTTCCCGGATCATCAGCCCTTCCACCCGCTGTTCCGCTTCCTGGCCTGGCACCAGGGTCAGGCCCCGATCTTCCGGCAAGGGATGGATACCGATGCGCCGCAAGCTGTCGAGATTCTTCTCCACCGTGTGGCGCAGGGCATGGTTGGGGTAGGAAATGAAGTAACTGAAACTGTTTTGCCAGAAACTCCCTCGCTGCCGCAAACGCGGGGCCACGCTCCACTTGGGCTTGAGCAGGCGGGTCAGCCAAGCGCCACGTCGATGCTCGGTCAAATGAATGATCAAATCGTATTGGCGCCCCTTCAGGGCCTGGAACAGGGACCATTCGGCTCGGGCCTGAGCCAGCGCTCCCTGCTTCTTCCAGTTACGGTCGATCAGGTGGAGTTGCGACAGGGCCGGATGCCCTTCCAGCATCGGCGCCGTATCGGCGTAGATCAAACCATCAATCTCGCACTGAGGCGCCTGGGCCTTGAGTACGGAAAACACCGGGGAGGTCAGCAACACGTCGCCGTGATGGCGCAGCTTGATCACCAGGGCGCGGCGAATCTCGGAAAGGGGGAGTGTGGCAAGCATGGCCGGCATTTTGCCAGAGGCCGCCCCTCCCGACCGGACTAATGATCCAACAACGATGGGGCCAGATTCAGGGATACCAGGGCGCCGTAGTCGAAGCGCCGCGCTTGCCACACCGCCAAGGGGTCGGCTTGGGCCAAACCGGAAAGCACCTTCATGACCCCGCCATGGGTGACCAACACCATTGAAGGCTCGTGGCGGTATTGCCGCAGAAAATCCGCCACCCGGCCCTGCAATTGGCGAACCGACTCGCCGCCTGGGGGACAAAAATCCCAAGGGTCTTCGGCCCAGGCATCCAGTCCAGCCCGGGGAATGGCATCCCACGGCTGCATTTCCCAAGCACCGAAATGCTTTTCCATCAGGCGCGCATCCAGTAGGGGGGCTGAATACAAGGCCTCTGCCAGCAGACGGCAACGTTGCAAGGGGCTGCTGAAGCAGGGCACGCCCGCGGGCAGTTGGGACCTCAAAGTGGCCGCTGCAACCGTTGGCGATTCCTGCAAAGGCAGGTCGGTCTGCCCGTAACAAAGTCCCTCAGCCACGGCAGGACGGGGGTGACGAATCAGATAAAGCTGCACCCCAGCCCCAGATAGAAAGCCACTTCCGCCACCTGCTGGGCCGCCCCCAAACAATCGCCGGTGTAGCCACCCAAACGCTGCTGGAACCACCGCCAAGCAGCCAAGCCCGCCATCAAGCTGCCTCCCAGGGCAAAGAGCACCTGCGGCAACGGCAACAGAACGCAAGGCGCCAAAGCGCAAAGGGCAGCAAACGCGAGCGATACCGGCCCCGGCCGATGGGCCAGGGGCGCCGCCCGGGAATCTTCGCTGCGGGCGTAGTCCAGGCTCGCCATCAAGCCCAGCACCACCAGACGGGAAACCCCATGGGCCGCCACCAAGGCCGGCAACAGGGCAGACAGCCCTTCGTCGAAGGCCCCGTCGAACAGCTCCACATCACTGTCCACCTGCTGCAAGGCCTGGTACTTGAGCAGCAAAATCAACACCAAGCCGATGGCGCCGTAACTGCCGATGCGGGAATCCTTCATGATGGCCAAGGCTTGATCCTTGGTCCAACCGCCGCCCAGGCCGTCGCAGGTATCGGCGAAGCCGTCTTCGTGCAAAGCGCCGGTGAGCCAGACGGTGGCGATCATGCCGAGCACGATGGCCACCCAGGGGTGGAGCACCAGGGCGGCCAGTTCCGTCACCAGCCCCCCTGCCAGGCCCACCAACAAGCCCACCAGGGGCAGGTAGCGAGGAGCGGACGCCAGCAATTCGGGGGAATAGCCGACCCAGGCCGGCACGGGAATACGGGTGAAGAACCCCAGCGCAGTAAAAAAGACCCGGAGTTCCCCCGCCCCCATTACTGTTCCTGTTCGCTCAGTACACGGGCCAGCAGTCGACGCACCATGCCCGGTTCAAAGGGCTTGTCGCAAATACCGGAAACGCCTGCTTCTTCAATAGCCGCCAGGCGGCTGCTATCGGACTCGCTGGTCACCATGAGGATGGGCACCGACTGTTGCCAGCTTTGCTGGCGGATGAAGTCCACTAACTCGCGACCATCCATCTCCGGCATGTTGTAGTCCGTCACCACCAGATCCACCATGGTTTCGCCCAGGATGGACGCGGCTTCGCGGCCGTTGTTGGCCTCGACGAAATGCTGGATGCCCAGGTTTTCCAGCACGCGGCGGGTGAATTTGCGTGCATTGGGACTGTCGTCCACCAGCAGTACGCGCAGGGTTTCCGGATCGAAATCGCCCCCCACGGACTGGTCTTCCGCCAGGAACTCCGCCGTGTTGGCCAGGGCCATGCGCAACTGTTCCGTGGTGAAGGGCTTGGGCACGATGCCGCACACGCCGGACTGGCGTACTGGGTCCAGAGCCTGGGGCCGAGTCTCGCTGGAGATCAGGATGAAGGCCACGTTTTCCAGGTCCAAGGTGGCCCGCATGGTCTGCACCAGGTCGGTCCCCGACATGTCCGGCAGGTAGAGGGCGCTGATCACCACGTCCGGCCGGGCCATGGCCATGGCCTCCAGGGCGGCGTTGCCGCCATCCACAATGCGCAGCCGGGTGATGCCCAATTCCTGGCAAGCGTGGGCAATGACCTTGGCCTGCATGGCGGAAGGCTCCACCAGCAAGGCATCAAGGTGGGCGAACTGGCCGAACTTGCTCATGAATTACCCTTGGTCGTTGTATGGAAATCGGGCATTGTAGGCGGAAGGTTTCAACCCTAAAACGATTGTGCCGGAATCGTCACAATGACTTTTCACTGACCCCGGCGGATTCGAAGCTCGCCATGTCCCGCAAAAACACGCAGGCGGACTGCAGCAGAGGCCAGGCGAGGGCGGCACCGGTGCCTTCTCCCAGGCGCAGTCCCAGTTGCAATAAGGGCTTGGCTTGCAGGTGGTCCAGTTGCAAGCGATGGCCCGACTCGTCGGAACAATGGGAGAACACACAGTAGTCGCGAATTTCCGGCGCCATCTTCTGGGCCACCAGCAGGGCGCTGGTCACGATGAAACCGTCAATCAGCAGCACCATGCCGGCCTCTGCCGCCGCCAGCATGGCACCGGCCATCATGGCGATTTCAAAACCGCCGAAACGGGCCAGCACAGCCAGAGGGTCACCATTGCGGTCCGTCCAGGCGGTCAGCGCCTGTTCCAGCAAGCCCCGCTTACGCACCACACCGGCATCGTCCAGCCCCGTACCGCGACCCACTACCGCCGACAGCGGCAGTTCCGTCAGACAATGGGTCAGCAGAGAGGCCGACGCTGTGTTGCCGATGCCCATTTCGCCAAAACCCAACACGTTGCAGCCCTTGGCCGCCAAATCGCGGGCGATAGCGGCACCCTTGGCCAGCGCCGTTTGGCACTGCTCGGCCGTCATGGCAGCGCCTTCCAGATAGTTGGCCGTACCCGGCCCCACTTTGGCATCCAGCAAGTCAGGACGAGAACCGAAGTCGTGGGCCACACCCGCATCGGCCACCACCAGGCCCAAGCCGTTCTGGCGGGAGAAGGCGTTGATAGCCGCCCCGCCGGCGAGAAAATTTTCCACCATCTGCCAGGTCACATCCTGGGGATAGGCAGATACACCAGCCTTGGCAGCACCGTGGTCGCCAGCACAAACGAGGATGTGGGGGTTGGACAGTTGCGGGTTCAGGCTGCCCTGAATCAAGCCCAGTTGCAGAGCCAGGGTTTCTAGTTGGCCGAGGGCGCCGAGGGGTTTGGTCTTCTGGTCGATCTTGCGTTGCAGGTCGACGGCGAGGCAGCGGTTCACGGCCTTGATCTTGAATGAATGCACCGATTCGTCTCCGGTCATCTGCCGTCGATGCACGAGCCGCGGGTCCAGGGCGGCCGTCATCCAACGGCGGGCGGATTCACGACAGGTCGGTCTTCTGGCTTCCGGATCGTCCTTTGCCTGCGCCTTCCCGGCGATCAACAGCAGCCAGTGGCATCGTGCAAGCATCGTTCCCGGTTACAGCGGCGGGCCCGCCACGGAATTGGCCGAATAAGCTCGCCCGCACCGTGTTCCCATGGAGATGAGTCTTGAACATCTCCACCAGTCGAAGCGGCGATTATAGGCGGTCGCGTCCGATCATCCCCAACCCTGTCTTTGCCAGGGTCATTGCGAGGAGCAAGAGTCTATGCCCGACAAAACAAAGCCCTTATAATTCAGCCCCTTCCCCTCCCGCAGCGACAGCATTTCCATGACCAAGAAAGTCTTCATCCGCACCTTCGGTTGCCAGATGAACGAATACGATTCCGACAAGATGGCCGACATCCTTGCCCAGGGCGAGGACGCGGTGAAGACCGACGATGTGGAAGAGGCGGACATCATTCTGTTCAATACCTGCTCGGTGCGGGAAAAGGCCCAGGAGAAGGTGTTCCATGACCTGGGTCGGGTCAAGCATTTGAAGCAGAAGAACCCCAACCTCGTCATCGGCGTGGGCGGTTGCGTGGCCAGCCAGGAAGGTGCAGCCATTGTGGAGCGGGCGCCCTATGTGGACGTGGTGTTCGGTCCCCAGACCCTGCACCGCCTGCCCCAGTTGATCGGGGCCCGGCGCGAAACGGGCAAGGCCCAGGTGGACGTGTCCTTCCCCGAAATCGAAAAATTCGATGCCCTGCCCAACGCCAAGGTGGAAGGCGCCACCGCCTTCGTTTCCATCATGGAAGGATGCTCCAAGTTCTGCACCTTCTGCATCGTGCCCTACACCCGGGGCGAGGAGGTCTCCCGACCCATGGAAGACATCCTGGCCGAGATCGCCAACCTGAGCCAGCAGGGCGTGAAGGAAGTGACCCTGCTGGGCCAGAACGTAAACGCCTATCGCGGCACCGTGGGCGGCGATGACGATGTGGCCGATCTGGCTTTCCTGATCGAGACCATTGCCGAGATGCCCGGCATCGAACGCATTCGCTACACCACCTCCCATCCCCGGGAGATGACCCAGCGCATCATCGACACCTTTGCCAAGGTGCCCAAGCTGGTGTCCCACCTGCATCTGCCGGTGCAAGCCGGCTCCGACCGTGTGCTGGCCGCCATGAAGCGAGGCTACACCACCCTCGAATACAAGTCCGTCATCCGCAAGCTGCGGGCGACGCGACCCGATCTGTCCCTCTCGTCGGACTTCATCGTCGGCTTCCCCGGCGAGACCGACGAGGACTTTGAAAAGACCATGAAGCTCATCGACGAGGTGGGCTTCGACACCAGCTTCTCCTTCATCTACAGCCCCCGCCCCGGCACCCCGGCCGCCGAGATGGCCGACGACACACCGGCCGAGGTGAAGAGCGCCCGCCTCACACGCCTGCAAAAGCGCATTGAGGAACAGGCCATGGAAATTTCCAAGGCCATGGTCGGCACCGTGCAACGGGTGCTGGTCACCGGCCGGGCCAAGAAGGACGAAACCGAGCTGGCCGCCCGCACCGACAACAACCGGGTGGTGAACTTCCCCGCCGGCGCCATGGGCGAGCGACTGATCAACCAGTTCGTTCAGGTCACCATCACCGAGGCCCTGCCCCACAGCCTGCGCGGCGAACTGGTGATCAAGGACTGAGCGGCTACAATCGGCATCAGGCCCTTTTCCCCATCTTTGCCTACACCTTGAGCGACACCGCCAAACACGCCCGCGCCGCCCGGCCCATCGAGGTGGCTTTCCGCCCGGTGGACAACAGTCGGCTGGCCAATCTCTGCGGCCCCCTGGATGAAAACCTGCGCCAGATCGAAACCGCCTACGACGTGACCGTCGCCCGCCGTGGCGAAGTCTGTCGCGTCAGCGGTGACACGGCCAACGCCCGCAGTGCCGCCAACGCCCTGCGCCACTTCTACGATCAGTGTGATGCGCCCCTGTCCATCGACGCCGTGCAACTGGGTCTGGTGGAATTGGCTAACCAGGCCCGTATGGCCACGCCGTCGGCCGGGCTTGTCACCCGTAAAGGCGACCTTCACGGCCGCACGCCCCACCAGGTGGCGTACCTACAGAAGATCCAAGAACACGACATCACTTTCGGCATCGGTCCCGCCGGTACCGGCAAGACCTATCTGGCCGTGGCCTGTGCCGTGGACGCCTTCGAGCGGGATCAGGTGGAGCGCATCGTCCTGACCCGTCCCGCCGTGGAGGCGGGCGAAAAATTGGGCTTCCTGCCCGGCGACCTGAGCCAGAAGGTGGACCCTTATCTACGGCCCCTCTACGACGCCCTCTACGACCTGATGGGTTTCGACAAAGTGACCAAGCTGTTCGAAAAGGGTCACATCGAAATCGCTCCCCTCGCCTATATGCGGGGCCGCACCCTGAACCGTTCCTTCATCATTCTCGACGAAGCGCAGAACACCACGCCCGAGCAGATGAAGATGTTCCTCACCCGTATCGGCATCGGCGCCAAGGCGGTGATCACCGGCGATCCCTCCCAGGTGGACCTGCCCCGGGGCCAGAAATCCGGCCTCATCGAAGCTCGCAACATCCTTGCCGATGTCCGCGGCCTTGCTTTCACCGACTTCGATGCCAGCGACGTGGTGCGCCATCCCCTGGTGGCCCGCATCGTTTCCGCCTACGAAAAACATGCCGAAAAATCCTAAGCCCACCGCGAAGGTCGGCACCCAGTCCGTGGCAACCAAAACCGCTGCCCGGACCAAAGCGCCCACCGTCACGCACAGCCTGTCGCTGGCAGTGCAATACGCATGTAACGGAGATGACTTACCCTCTCGGCCGCGGATTCGTCGCTGGGTCAAGGCGGCACTGGAACGCCCCGCCGAAGTCACCATCCGTTTCGTGGACGCCAAGGAAGGCCAGGGCTTGAACCAGGATTACCGAGGCAAGGACTACGCCACCAACGTGCTGTCCTTTGTCTATGAAACCGAGCCGGTGGTGCTGGGCGACCTGGTAGTGTGCCTTCCCGTGGTACAGCGTGAAGCTCAGGAACAAGGCAAGCCCCTCGACGCCCATTTCGCCCACATGATCGTGCATGGCATACTCCACCTGCACGGTGATGACCACGAGACCAGTGTGGAGGATGCCGAGGCCATGGAGGCCAAGGAACGCATGATTCTTGCTCGTCTCGGCTATCCCGACCCCTATCAATAACCGCCGGGGACGATGAGTGATCGGTAATGGCACCCTGCTTTCGCTGCCCTTACCCATCGCCCATCAACCCGTAACAGAATGGACCCCTCCAGTAGTCGCCCCAAGCTCAAACTGATCGAACGTCTCTCCGCCCTGCTCATGCACGCGCCGGAGGACCGCGAAGAATTGCTCAAACTGCTCCACGGCGCTTACGAGCACAACCTGCTCGATGCCGACGGCCTGTCCATGATGGAAGGCGTCCTCGCCGTATCGGAGACGACTGTCCGCGACGTCATGGTGCCCCGTGCCCAGATGGACGTGGTGGACATCAACGATCCCCCGGAAAAAATCGCCGAATTTGTCGTGGAAGCGACGCACTCCCGCTTTCCCGCCATCAGCGAGAACAAGGATGACGTTATCGGCATCCTGCTGGCCAAGGACCTGTTGCGCTTCTTTGCCGGCAAGGAATTCGATTTGCGGGACACCTTGCGCCCCGCCATTTTCATTCCCGAGTCCAAGCGACTTAACGTGCTGTTGCGGGAATTCCGCGCCAGTCGCAACCACATGGCCATCGTGGTGGACGAATATGGCGGCGTCGCCGGCATGGTCACGATTGAAGACGTACTGGAACAGATCGTCGGCGATATCGAAGACGAATACGACTTCGACGAAGCTGCCGGCAACATCGTCCTCGACAACCTGGGTCGCTACCGAGTAAAGGCTGTCACCGAGATCGAGGATTTCAACGAATCCTTCGGTACCCAACTGGCTCACGACAACGTGGACACCATCGGCGGCCTCGTCATCCAGCATCTGGGCCGGCTGCCCAAGCGCAATGAGGTGGTGGAGCTGGATGGCGTGCGTATCACCGTACTGCGGGCCGACAGCCGCCGGGTGCATACCCTGCTGGTGGATCAGCAACGGAATCTGGGCTTGGCGGAACACGCTTAGCGCCACGTCTAACGTCGTACCGAAACAAGCCTTCCCCCTTAATCCGGGATACAAAAAAGCCGGGCCGCCCACAAAGGACGGCCCGGCTTTTTTTATCGGCTGAATTACAGCCTCAGCTTTCCTTGCGCTTCTCCTCGCTGCCGCCCAGAGCCTTGTAAAGCTGGGCAGTCGTGCTGAGCAGTTGACGACGTACCTGCACCGCATTCTGCTGAGCGGTGAAGCTGTCGCGCTGGGCATCCAGCAATTCCAGATTGCTGGCGATGCCGGCTTTGAAGCGGGCATCGGTCAGGCGCAGGCGTTCATCCTGGCTCTTGCGATTGGCGTCCTGGGCCTTGAGCTGGTCGATCAAGGTATCGCGGGCGGCCAGCAAGTCCGCCACTTCCTTGAAGGCCGTCTGGATGGTCTTCTCGTAGCTGGCCACGGCGATGACCTTGCGGGCTTCGGCCACATCCAGGTTGCCGCTGTTGCGGCCCCAGTCGAACAGGGGCTGGTGGATACTGGGAGTGAAGCTCCAGGATTCGGTACCGCCCTTGAACAAACCGTTCAGCAAGGGGCTGGCACTGCCGAAGGCACCGGTCAGGACGATCTTGGGCAGGAAGGCAGCCCGCGCCGCACCGATGTTGGCATTGGCTGCAATGAGTTGTTGCTCGGCAGCCTTCACGTCAGGCCGACGCAGCAGCACGTCGGAGGGTAGGTCTGCCGCCAGGTTGGGCGCGATGTCCTGCTCGATCAGAGGGCGCGCTGCCGGCAGGTCCTTGGGCAGGGGGCTGCCCACCAAGAGGCCGAGTGCGGTGGCCGCCTGCAGGCGCTGGCGCTCGATGTTGGCCAAGTCGGCCTTGGCGGTTTCCAGGGCACCGTCAGCAGTCAGGTAATCCAGATCGCCTGCCACGCCCACTTCCCGCCGCAGGGCGACAAGCTTGCGGGTTTCGTTGCGGGTGGCCACGGTTTCCCGAGCCAGGCCGGCCCGTTCTTCCATTTCCTGCAGGGTCAGGTAGGCGTTGGCCGTGTCGGAGATGAGGCCCAACTGCACGGTGCGGCGGTTCTCTTCGCTGGCCAAATAACCGGCCCGGGCGGCTTCGCTGAGGTTGGCGACACGGCCCCAGAAATCCAGTTCGAAGGAGAGCAGGTTCAGATTGCCGTCGTAACGGTTGACCTGCACATCCTTGGCAGTGCCTGCCACGGCTGCCGGTGTGCGGGAGCCGGTGCGGCTGACGGAGAGATCGGCGCCGGGGAAGCGGTCGGCCCGTTGCACGCCGTAAAGGCCCCGAGCTTCTTCCACCCGGGCGAGGGCGATGCGCAAGTCACGGTTGTTGGTCAGGGCCAGTTCGATCACCGCTTGCAGGCGAGGATCGGGGAACAGGTCATGCCAGTCCAGGTCCGTGACCTTGCGCTCGCCGGCGGCATTGATGCCCACGGGCCACTGGTTTTCCACGGCCAGATCGGGCCGGGTGTAGTCGGGGGCCAGGCTGCAGGCGCTGAGCACGGCGGCGGCCAGCACGCTCAGGGAAAGCCCGGTCATGGAGTGCTTATTCATGGTGGGACTCCTGGGTGGTCTGGGTTGTTGGAGGTGTATCCACATGGTGACGGGAATGGCCGGGGAAGAAACGACGAACCACCACGAAGAACACCGGTACGAGGAACACGGCCAGCACCGTGGCACCCACCATACCGCCGATGACGCCGGTACCGATGGCGTGGCGGCTCTGAGCACCGGCACCGCTGGAGATAGCCAGGGGCAGCACGCCGAGGATGAAGGCCAAAGAGGTCATCAGGATCGGCCGGAAACGCAGACGGCAAGCTTCCAGCGTGGCGTCGATGACGCTCATGCCGCGCTCGTTCAATTCCCGGGCGAACTCGATAATCAAAATGGCGTTCTTCGACGACAAACCGATGATGGCGATCAGACCCACCTTGAAGTACACGTCGTTGGGCAAGCCCCGCAACAGTACAGCCAGCACGGCACCAAAGATACCTAGGGGCACCACCAACAGCACCGAGAAGGGAATCGACCAGCTTTCATACAGGGCGGCCAGGGCCAGGAAGACGACGATCAAGGACAGGGCAAACAAGCCGGGAGCCTGGTTACCGGAGACCTTTTCTTCCAGGGAAGTACTGGACCACTCGAAGCCCACACCGGGCGGCAACTTGGATGCCATCTCTTCCATGGCGTCCATGGCGTCACCGGTACTGCGACCCGGGGCCGGGCTACCGGAGATCTTGTAGGAAGGCAGGCCGTTGTAGCGGTCCACCTTGGGCGGGCCGATGATCCACTTGGGCTTGGCGATTTCGCCCAGTTGCACCATCTCGCCGCGGGTGTTGCGCACGGGTAGTCGCAAGATGTCTTCCGGCGTCTTGCGCAGATCGGCATCCGCCTGCATCTGCACTCGCAGAATGCGGCCTTCACGGACGAAGTCGTTGATGTAGCCCACGCCCAGAGTGGATTGCAGGGTGTCATTCAGGCTGCCCAGATCCACGGACAGAGCCCGGGCTTTGGCCCGGTCGATGTCCAGCTGGATTTGCGGAGCGGGTTCCTGACCTTCGGGACGAACACCAACCAGAGCCGGATTCTGAGCAGCCATGCCGAGCAGCATGTTGCGGGCTTCAGTCAGCTTGTCGCGACCGATACCAGCCCGGTCCTGCAGACGGAAGTCGAAGCCGCCGATGGCGCCCAGTTCAGGAATGGGAGGTACGTTCACACCGAGAGCGAAGGCCTGTTTCAGCGAGAAGAGGTACATATTGGCGCGCATGATCAGGCTTTGCACCGAATGTTCTTTGGCCTTGCGTTGATCCCAATCCTTCAATGTCGTGAACGCCAGCGCGGCATTCTGACCGCGACCGAAGAAGGAAAAACCCAATACGCCGATCACGTGATCCACTTCTGGCTGTTGCAAGTAGTATTGCTCTACCTTGCCCAACACTTCGGCCGTTCGGTCTCGGGTAGCACCCGGCGGCAATTGGATCATGCTGATGAAATAGCCCTGGTCTTCGTCAGGCAGGAAACTACCGGGCAGCTTGGTGAACAACCAGCCGGTAGTACCAACGATCACGGCATAAACCAGCAACCAACGACCAGGGCGGCCCAACACACGGGCGACGCCGTTGCGATAGCGCTCAGCGGTGCGGGTAAACCAACGATTGAAGATGCCCAACACGCCGGTCTCAGGCAGCACATGGCCTTTGCCCGCCGACTTGAGCAGGGTCGCGCACATGGCGGGCGTCAAGGTCAGCGCCATCAGCGCCGAGAAGAACATGGTCAGCACCAGGGTAACGGAGAACTGGCGGTAGATGGCGCCCACGGAACCACCGAAGAAGGCCATGGGCACGAACACCGCGCAAAGTACCAGGGTGATGCCGATGATGGCACCGATGATCTGGTCCATGGCCTTGCGCGTGGCGTCCCGTGGCGAGAGACCTTCTTCGCTCATGATCCGCTCGACGTTTTCCACCACCACGATGGCATCGTCCACCACGATACCGATGGCCAACACCATGGCGAACAGGGTCAACACATTCACCGAGTAACCCAGCAGGTAAAGCCCCGTCAGGGCGCCCACCAGGGCCACCGGCACCACCACGGCGGGAATGATCGTGGCGCGCAGGTTGCCGAGGAACAACCACATCACCAGGAACACCAGCACCATGGCTTCGAACAGGGTGTGCACCACTTCAGAGATGGAGATGTCCACGAACTTGGAAGTGTCGTAGGGCACTTCCCAGGTAATGCCTTGGGGGAAGTAACGTTCCAATTCACCCATGCGGACCTTGACGGCCTTGGCCACTTCCAGCGCGTTGCCGTCCGGGGCTACCCGCACAGCAATGGCGGCGGAGGGGCTACCGTCGGTCCGGGCGAAGATGTTGTAGTCCTGGGCACCCAGTTCGACACGGGCGATGTCCTTGACCTTGACGGCAGAACCGTCCGGTTGGGTTTTGACCAGGATTTCACCGAACTCTTCCGGCGTTGTCAGACGGCTACGGGCGACGATAACGGCGTTGAGTTCTTGCCCCGGCGCGGCTGGATTTTGGCCCAATTCACCGGTAGCAAGCTGGATGTTCTGAGCCTTGACAGCATTGCTCACGTCGCTGGGAGAGATGTTGTAGCTGTGCAGCTTGTCGGTGTTAAGCCAGATCCGCATGGAGTACTCGGTACCGAACAGGATGGCTTCACCCACACCCGGTACGCGTCGAATCTGGTCCAGCACGCTGGCCGCGGCATAGCTGCCCAGGGCCACGGCGTCCTTACTCTTGTCCGGCGAACGCAGCACCACGAACATCAGGTAGTTCCGCTGGGGCTTGGTCACCGGTACGCCAAGACGACGCACGTCGTCCGGCAAGCGGGCCTCCACCCGTTTGTAGCGGTTCTGGGCTTCCACAGAGGCCACGTCCACATTAGTGCCGGCTTCGAAGGTGAGGGTCAGGGTACCGACGCCCAGTTCGGAAGAGGACTCCATGTAGAGCAGGTGCTCGATGCCGTTCATTTCCTGCTCGATCAGCGCCGTAACGGTCTGTTCGATCACCTCGGCGGAAGCGCCGGGGTAAGTGATATTGAAGGCGATGGAAGGCTGGGCTACCTGCGGGTATTGGGAGATGGGCAGCTTTTTCAGTGCCAATGAACCCGCCAGCAGGATGACCAAGGCGATCACCCAGGCGAACACCGGGCGATCAATGAAGAATTTCGCGAGCATGCTTTAGCTCCCTTGCTTGCCTGCTGCCGCGGCTTGTGCCGGTGCGGGCGCCGCTGTAGCGGCCTGGGGTTTTTCTTGGGCCTTGTCTGCCGCTGCCGCCGGGGCTGCTGCAGGAGCAGGTGCTGGTTGATTGGCTGCCTTTTCTGCTTCCGCAGACCAGGGCTTGGGCGCCACTACGGCACCGGGCTTGATCTTTTGCAGGCCGTTAACAATGACCTTGTCGCCTTCCTTCAGACCTTCGTTCACCAGCCAGTCGGTGCCGCTCATGCCGCCCACCTTGATGGGCCGGGGAGCTACCTTGTTTTCGGCATCCACCACCATCACGCTTTGGCCTTGCGAACCGGATTGCACAGCCCGTTGCGGCACGACGATGGCGTTATCCATATTGGCTTGGGGGAAGCGCACCCGGGCGAACATGCCGGGCAGTAGTTCACGCTTGGGGTTGGGGAACTCGGCTCGCAAGGTGATAGTGCCGGTGTTCGGGTCCACGGTCAGTTCCGAGAACAGCAGCTTGCCAGGCAGCGCATAGGTGGTGCCATCTTCAAGAACCAGTTCCACCTTGGCATCCTTGTTTTGCTGCAGCTTGCCGCTCTGGAAAGCCCGTTTCAGGCGCAGCACTTCGGTCCCGGTCTGGGTGAAGTTCACGTAGATAGGGTCGAGCTGTTCGATCAAGGCCAGTTGGGTTGCTTCACTTTTGCCGACCAGAGCACCTTCGGTCACCAGGGCACGACCGATACGACCACTGATGGGAGCCGGCACTGAGGCGTTTTCATAATCCAGCTCGGCCTTGGCCAAAGTGGCTTCCGCCTGTTTCAACTTTGCCATTGCTTGGTCGTATTCCTGCTGGCTCACTGCCTTGATGTCGAGCAGGGGCTTGTAGCGATCAACGGTGAGCTTGGCTACGGCCACATCGGCCCGGGCCGATTCCACGGCAGCCTTGTAAGTGCGGGGGTCGATGCTGAAAAGGGGAGCACCCGCCTTCACGTCGCTGCCTTCAACATAGAGACGCTTCTCGATCACGCCTTCCACCCGGGCACGTACCTGGGCACTGCGAATGGCTTGCAGACGGCCCGGCAGCTCTTGCGTAATGGCGGCCTTGGCAGGCGCAATGGTGACCACGTCCACTTCCGTCGGGGGCATCGCGGCACCGCCGGCCTGCTGACCGTTGCTGTTGCCACAGGCGTTGAGGAACGCCAGGGTGCTGACTGCTAGGGCAATGGGTAGAGCTTTCATTTTCATCTCCGTTGGAATTCCAAAATTCTGTGTTGTGTTCAGTTCGGCTGGTAGGCCGTGAGGAAGGTGGCCACGATCTTCTTGACTCTTTGCTGTTCCACTTCCGGCAACAGTTGCGGATCCCCCGCAAGCCGTTTGCCTCGATCAGCATGGATCAGCATGGAAAGGAACATCTCGGCAGCGAATTCCGGTTCGTCTTGCTTGATCTCACCCTTGTCCATTGCCCGCTTCAAGTAGCCGGCGACGATTTCCGTCAGCCGGGCAACCACGCGACCATGGATCGCTGCCGCCATTTCCGGCACCCGCGCTGCTTCGATGTGGAAGGAACGGTAGATGGCCAACCCCTTGTCGGTCAGGGTGCGGTTACGCAATTCCATGCCAAAGTTGTAAAGGGTCTGGGACAGACCATCCCGAGTCAGGCAGAGTTCCATGCCAACGGAATCCGCCAGCAATTTTCCCACTTCACGGAACAACTCTTCCTTGTTGGTGAAGTTGTTGTAGAGGGTTTGCTTGGCGACGCCGGCACGGGCCGCGATGCGATCCACGCTGGCGCGATAGCCTTCTTCCAGGAAGGCATCCGTCGCGGCCTGGATCAGGCGGGAACGACAACCCCCGGTAGGTTCCTTGTTTTCCAAAGGACAATTCATCGACAGGATTTTGAAAGAGACTGAATGGACTGTACAGTCTAGTCCAGTTCATTGGCGAACTCAATCCCGTAGATTTACGTAGGACG
>Ga0318572_10000117_pt1 | contig 33588 bp, 36 predicted proteins | sample GRESIP089b5f20_FD_202528 | JGI IMG/M metagenome (GOLD analysis project Ga0318572, IMG submission 202528) | Tropical soil microbial communities from Luquillo Experimental Forest, Puerto Rico - GRE.SIPMG.089b5f20 | ecosystem: Environmental > Terrestrial > Soil > Tropical forest > Bulk soil...
TCGTTGGGGACGCACTGTGGCCGGGAAATCCGGCTACATGTACATGCCGCCGTTCACCCGGACCACCTCTCCGGTCACGTACGACGCTCGTTCGCTCGCCAGCCACGCCACGGCGTCGGCGACTTCCCGGGCCGTCCCGAGCCGCGCGAGCGGAATGTTGTTCAGCATGGTGGCGCGGGCCGCCTCGGGCAGCCCGGCCGTCATGTCGGTGTCGATGAAGCCCGGCGCCACCGCGTTGACGCGGATGTTGCGGCTCGCGAGCTCCCGGGCGACCGACTTCGTGAGGCCGATGAGGCCCGCCTTCGTGGCGGCGTAGGCCGCCTGGCCGGCGTTGCCCATCTCCCCCACCACGCTGGTGAGGTTCACGATGGCGCCGCCCTTCGCCTTCATCATGGGGCGCGTCGCGGCGCGGATGAGGTTGAAGGCGCCGGTGAGGTTCACGTCGAGCTGGCGCTGCCAGTCGTCGTCTTTCACCCGCATGACGAGCTGGTCCACCGCGATGCCGGCGTTGTTGACGAGGACGTGGAGGCCACCGAAGGCGCCCACCACCTCGTCCACGGCCGCCGCGCACGCGGCCGGGTCGGCCACGTCGAACTTCAGGAGCTTCACCGCGGGCGCGCCCGCCTGCTCGCACAGCGTGGCCGCCTCCTGCGCCGCGGCCTCGTTGCCGGCGTAGTTGATCGCCACCTTCGCCTTGCCCTCGGCGAGCGCGATCGCCACGGCGCGCCCGATGCCGCGCGAGCCGCCGGTGACGAGCGCCGCCTTGCCGTTGAAGTCGTACATGCCTTACCCCTTCAACGCCGCGAGCGCCTTCTCGAGCGACGCGGGATCCTCGACGTTCACCACCTCGACGCCCTTGGCGATGCGCTTCACCAGCCCGGAGAGCACCTTCCCCGGGCCCACCTCGACCATCCGCGTCACGCCCAGGCGCGCGAGCTCCTCGACGCACTCGAGCCAGCGCACCGGCGCGGAGACCTGCTCGAGCAGCAAGGGGACGATCCGCTCCACCTCGCGGTTCGGCCTCGCCTCGACGTTCGTCACCACCGCGACCCGCGGCTCGCGCCAGGCCACGGCGCGCAGGACCGGCTCGAGCCGCGCCTTGACGGGCTCCATGAGCGCGCAGTGGAAGGGGGCGGACACGGGGAGGGGCAGCACGCGCTTGGCGCCGGCCGCCTTGAGCTCGGCGGAGGCGCGCTCCACCGCCGCCGCCGCGCCGGCGATGACGGTCTGACCGGGGTCGTTGTAGTTGGCCGGCGAGCAGACCTGGCCGCCGGCAGCCTCGACCGACTCGCAGATGGCGCGCACGCGGCCGGGCTCGAGCCCAAGCACCGCCGCCATCGCACCCTGCCCGGCGGGCACGGCCTCCTGCATGAAGGTGCCGCGAGCCCGCACCGCCTTGGCGGCCTCGGGCGCGGAGAGCGCGCCCGAGGCGACCAGCGCCGAGTACTCGCCGAGCGAGTGGCCCGCCACGAGGTCCGGGGTGACGCCGTGCTCCGCCAGCACCGCCGCGGCCGCGGCCGAGACGGTGAGGATGGCGGGCTGGGTGTTGGCGGTGAGCTTGAGCTGCTCGTCGGGGCCGTTGAAGCAAAGCTCGGACAGCTTCTCGCCCAGCGCCGCGTCCACCTCGTCGAAGACGCGACGCGCCGCCGGGAAGGCGTCGGCGAGGGCCTTGCCCATGCCCGCCGCCTGCGAGCCCTGCCCCGGGAAGATGAAGGCCAGCTTGCCCATCGTCGGTCACTCCTACCAGCGGATGAGGCCGGCGCCCCAGGCCATGCCAGCGCCGATGGCGGTGGTGAGGATGGTGTCGCCCGGCTTGAGCCAGCCGGCGCGGTTCGCCTCGTCGAGCGTCATCGGGAGGCTCGCCGACGAGGTGTTGCCGTACTTCTCGAGGTTCATCCAGCACTTCGACTCCGGGATCCCGAGCCGCTCCAGGGTCGAGTCGAGGATCCGCTTGTTGGCCTGGTGGGCGCACACCCAGGTCACGTCGGACGGCGACAGCTTGCTCGCGGCGAGCGTCTCGCGGCAGGCCTCCTCCAGCGCGCGCACCGCGAACTTGTAGACCTCGCGGCCGTTCATGAACAGGTGGTGCTTGCCCTGCGCGTACGTGTCCGCGGTGAGCGGGTGGCGGGAGCCGGGGCCGCCCTGGTGCAGCATGTGCCAGGCCGAGCCGTCGGCGTGGAGCTGGATCGACTGGATGCCGCGCCGATCGTCGTCGGTGGGGGCGAGCACCGCCGCGCCGGCGCCGTCGCCGAAGAGGACGCAGGTGTTGCGGTCCTTCCAGTCGACGATGCGCGTCAGCAGCTCGGCGCCGATCACGAGCGCGCGCTTCACGCCACCGGTCGCGACGTAGCGGTCGGCGATGGAGAGCGCGTAGAGCGAGCCGGCGCAGGCGGCGGAGACGTCGAAGGCGAACGCCTTCTTGTTGCCGAGCCGGCCCTGCAGGATGGCGGCGGTCGAGGGCCAAGGGTAGTCGGGCGTGATGGTGCCCATCACGATGAGGTCGAGGTCCTTGGGATCGACCTGGGCCATCTCGAGGGCGCGCTTCGCCGCCTCCATGGCGAGATCGCTCGTCGCCTGCTCCGGCGCCGCCACGTGCCGCTCGCGGATGCCGGTGCGCTCGACGATCCACGAGTCGGTCGTGTCGACGACCTTCTCCAGATCGGCGTTGGTGACGACCTTCTCCGGCGCGTACGATCCGGTTCCGACGATGAGCGAGCGCATGGTTTCCTTTCTTTCTCGAGTGCGTGTCAGGCTTCGGGGGCCGAGCCGGCGCGCCCTGGCTGGGTCCCCGCCTCGGCCGGAGCCGCCGCGGCCGCGAGGAGCGCCTCCGCCTGGCTCGCCGCGGCCGCGATCTCGTCGGTGGCGTGGGCGTCGGCTGCGGCGCGCACCCGGCGCACCGCGTTCTGGATGGCAAGCGCGTCGGAGCGGCCGTGCGTGATGAAGCCCACGCCCGCCACGCCGATGAGCGGCGCGCCGCCGATCTCCCGCCAGTCGATCTTCCGCTTCATCGCGCCGAGCGCTCGCTTCGCGAGCAGTCCACCCAGCATGGCGAGCGGGTTCGAGCGCAGCGCCCGCTTGATGAACTCGCCGACCACCTTGGCCGTCCCCTCCATCGTCTTCAGGGCCACGTTCCCGGTGAAGCCGTCGGTGACGATGACGTCGAAGTCACCGGTGAGGAGATCGCGCCCCTCGCAGTAACCCCGGAAATCGATGGAGGCCTTCCGCAGCGCGGCGGCCGTGGCGCGGGTCAGGTCGGTGCCCTTCGAGTCCTCCTCGCCGTTGGCGAGGACGGCCACGCGCGGCCGCGCCACCCCGAAGACGCGTCGGGCGTACACCTCGGCCATGAGCGCGAACTGGACGAGGTGAACGGGGCGGCACTCCACGTTCGCCCCCGCGTCGACGAAGAGCGGGTGCCCGGTCAGCGCCGGCAGGACGGACATGATGCCGGGCCGCTCGACCCCCTCCAGCCGGCCGAGCACGAACACGCCGCCCGCCATCACCGCGCCCGAATTGCCGGCCGAGACCATGCCGCAGGCCTCGCCTCGCTTCACGAGCTCGAAGCAGACTCGGATGGAGTTGTCCTTCTTGCGCCGCATCGCCTGGCCGGGGTGGTCGTCCATCGCGACCACCTCGGAGGCGTGCTGCACGGCGATGGGCAGACCTTCGGTGTGGTGGCGCGCCAGTTCGCGGCGCACCACCTCCTCCGGTCCGACCAAGACGACCCGCAACCCCTGACGCGCCGCGGCGACGGCACCCTGCACGATCGCTTCCGGGGCGTAGTCACCCCCCATGGCGTCGACGGCGACGGGTAGCGCGCGCGGCTCGCTCAAGCTGTCCTCGGGCTACTCGCCCGGGGTGATCTGCTCGCCCTTGTACGTGCCGCAGGACGGGCAGGCGCGGTGCGAGAGCACGGGCTCCTTGCACTTCGGGCACTTCGTCACGTTGGCCGGCTTGATCTTGAAATTCGCGGCACGGCGGCGATCGCGGCGCATGCTCGACGTACGCTTCTTGGGAACACCCACGGCGTGACTCCTCTCGTTACTTCTTCTTGAGCTTCTCGAGCCCCGCCCACCGCGGGTCGGGCACGTGGCGATCGCAACCGCAATCGCGCTCGTTCAGGTTCGCCCCACACACGGAGCAGAGTCCCTTGCAGCTCTCTTGGCAAACGGGATAGCGGGGAAGCGCGAGCAGCAGCTGCTCGCGGACGGCGGGATCGAGGTCGAGGACCTTTCCTGTGTACGTCTCCTCGTCCGCAGCTTCGGCCGCGAAGCTGCCGGCGACCCGCGCCGCGGCGTGCTCTCCGCCGTGCTCCGCAGTCTGCTCCTCCTCCTCGTCCTCGGGGACGTAGATGAGCTCGAAATCGAGGGGGACATCGACGTCGACGGACACGAGGCAGCGGCCGCACGGCGCGGACAGCGCGGCCGTGCCCTCGGCGTCGAACAGGACGCGCTGCTCGACCATGCGCAGACGGGCCTCGACGTGCAGCGGAGCCCGGGCGCGGTAGGCGGCCGGGTCACCTTGCACCATCTCGTCCACGGTCTCCCGTGGGAGGTCCCAGGCTCGGTCGAGCCCGCCCTCCTTGATTTCGTCAATGTTGACGCGCATTTGCGCCGATTTTTCGGGCGAAGAAAGGGCCTCATTATAGGGAGGCGACCTCCCAAGTCAAGGCATCCCAAGTCAGGGGCCACCCGCTCTCGGGGGACCTCGCGGGCACCGGCGGCGTGCTGGCCGGGCTGGCCTACGGCTTCACGAGCCCGCGCGCGACCGCGATGAGCGCCGCCTCGGCCTTCGTCGAGACGTCCATCTTCTCGTAGATACGCTTCACGTAGGTCTGGACCGTGCCCTCGGCGATCCCCAGCGCCGCCGCCACGTCGGCGTAGGTGTGGCCGTGGACGAGCAGCTCCAGAACCTCCAGCTCGCGCTTCGAGAGCGCCGGGCCATTGCGCTGCTCGGGCGGATCGCCGCGCAGCTCGCCGAGCAGGACCTTCGCCGCCCGCGGGCTGATCGGCGCAGCGTCGCCGGAGAGGACCTCCTCCACGGCACGGGCCAGCTCGGAGGCGTGGAACGGCTTCAGGATGTAGCCCGCAGCCCCGGCGCGGAGCGCGCCGAGGACGCGCGCCGGGATGTCGACGGCGGTGAGCGCGATGCACTTCGTCTTGGGCAGCTCACCGCGGATGGCGCCGATGACGTCCTCGCCGCTCATCTTCGGGAGGCCGAGATCGACGAGCGCGACGTCGGGCTTCTCCCGCCGCGCCAGCGCCAGCCCCTCCTCGCCGGTGCCGGCGGTCCCGCAGACGTCGAAACCGTGCGAGGCGAGGACCTGTGCGATGAGGCGCGCGACGGCCTCGTCGTCTTCGATTGCGATGGCGCGGACGGGCATGGGGGAAGGGTCCCCTTTCCTGCGAGCAAGCTCGTCAGTAACAGGCGGTGGCGCCGCGGGTCAAGGTTGCGACCTCGCCCCCGCGGCTGCCGTCACCGAGCCACGGGGTATCCTGCCCCGTCAGCCGCACTGAGAGCGTCGACCTACGTCGCGGCGGGAGGCTTCGCGCCGCTGCCCGCCTCGCGGGCCGCCTCGAGCGCGTTGTCACCCACACCGCCCCCCTGCAGGTCGAGGACGATGGCGAGCAGGTAGAGGGCGAGCGAGAGCGTCCCGATCCCCTGGCCGACGCTCATGGCGAGGACGAGCAGGATCGGTTTCGGCGAGAGGATGGACGCCGCCATGAGCGCCAGCGCGAGGAGCGTGGCGATGGCCGAGACGAAGACGAGCTTCTTCACGTGTTCGTGTCTCATTTCTTCTCCTCCGCCGCCGCCTTCTGCGCGCCGGGCCGCCGGGACAGCGCGGTCGGGTGGATCTCGTTGTGGCAGTCGATGCAGATCTGCGCGTTCGAGCGGACGTCATCGGCGAAGGCGCCGTGCTTCTCGACCCAGGTCGCGGCGTAGGTGGAGTGGCACTGCCCGCAGACGCCGTTCATACGCTTGTTGAAGGCCTCCTGCGTGAGCTTCCCCTTCTCGAGGTCCTGGCGCTTGTAGAGCTTGATGGGCGGGCCGCCCTCACCGTCCGGACCGGTCCCCGCGTACTCGGTGACGTAGTAGTAGAGGTGCTTGAGACCGGTCAGCTTCGTCGTGATGGCGCCGAACATCTCGTAGTCGGCGTGGCACGTGTAGCAGCTCTGGTCGCCGAACTTGTGGTTTCGGCTGTGGATGGCCGCCAGGCTCTGCGACTTCGGGTCGGCGACGTCGCGGATGTACGGCCCCATGACGTGGCACGAGCCGCAGAACTCGCGCGACAGCGTGAACTCGTAGCCGGCGATGTTGCCCGTCAGGGCAACCAGCACAGGCAGGAGCCCGAGCCCGAGCAGGAGGAGGACCTTCGTCACGCGCCCGAGCGGTGGCCGGCGGACGAGGTACCAGACGAGGATAGCGGCAGAGGCGGCGGCACAGGCGATCGCCACCAGCTTCAGGAGCTCTTCGATGGAATTGATTGAGTTGATGGAAGACACGGGGCGTTCGGTAGCACGCCAGGCGGGCTGGTTCAAGGGAGACCCACGGCAAAATGGCGCACCTCTAGAATCCCCTCACCGCAAGGGGAACACCATCTCGACCTGCGCCTCGAGGGCGAGCAGCCCTCTGAGCGCCCGCGGAGGGTGCGCGGCGCCGATGCGGGCCCGCTCGGGGGACGGGCGGGTGGCCGGAGCGGTCGCGGTGAGCAGCGAGAGCGTGGCGGGGAGCGGCATGCGACCTCCGTCGTCGCGCCCGCGGGCGGGCGCCGGAGCGCGAGCGTAGGTCCAGCCGCAGGGGGGGCGCCTGCGAGCGACGGGACCCGCCTCCCCCGGCCGTTCGCGCTTGACGCCCGCCGGGCGCCACGGCATACGTCTGCGCGCACGCAGCCTTGCGCGATTAGCTCAGATGGATAGAGCGTCGGCCTCCGGAGCCGAAGGCCACAGGTTCGAATCCTGTATCGCGCGCCATCTTCAAAGCCCCCAGGTTCTCTGAATCTGGGGGCTTTTCGCTTTCGATACAGGGCGCGATCCCCGATGCGATCCCGCTGTCAGGCGGGGGAGCAAGCCGGATGGACTCGGCCGCCGCGCAGAGCGCGGCCGCAGCAGGTTCACGCGCCTGTAGACGTCCTTCGCATTGCGCGGGTTCGGGTCTCGTAGTGCGTGCGGTCGCCTCGGAGTCCGAGCAGCTCGACGTCCGCCTTGAACTGGGTGTTGGAGTGCGAGTTGCTCCGTGGCCCGCCGCGATCGCCCGAGACGATGAGGTCGTCCTCGGTCGGCCGGGTGCGCACGGGCGCCACCTGCTCGACGAGCGTCTTGGTCGTCTTCTCCCTGCGCAGGTGAGAATTCCAGGCCGTCTCGACGTGCAGGCGCCAGAGCGGGGTTGCCGTGCGATCTAGGTCGCGCCAGCGTCGGACGGCTGCCTCGCCGGGCCGCATCCCGGTGAGGAATTCGAGCGCGTACAGCACGCGCCGTTCCTCAGGGATGCGCGGGAGGCGAACGAGCACGACCTCGACGCGCTCGGGTAGCGGCGGCGCGAGCGCGCTGCCGTCCGGGTTCGTCGCGGGCAACTTTCCTCGGCGCGTCGAGCACGGCGGCGAGGAAGCGCGGGTCGCCGTCGCTCTGCTCGATGCGCACCGACACCTTGTCGCCGCCGGTCCCGCCCTCTCGGCGCTCGCGGTACGTCACCTGCTGCGGCCCGATCGAGTGCCGCCATGACGTCCACGCTGCGCGCTCGACCTCGTCGAGGCGCGCCAACTCCTGCGGTCGAGCCGCGTGTAGGGTCACCCACGCGGTGTGGGGCGCCGAGTGCGGCGGCGCGCGCCGAGCGCTGCGAGGGTCGGGAGCGCGATCATTGCGCCTGCCCTCGATCCGCCGGCCAGGGGCGCGCATCCGCCGCCGCCCTGCTGCGACACGGGCACGGTCGCCGCCACGACCGAGGCAACGCCGACCGCGGAGCCCGCCGGCGAGGGGACGTCTACCAGCACCCCGGGGCTCGGCACGACGGCCACGACCTCGCCGGAGGGCGCGACCGCCACGTCTTCCGTAGCGCCGACCGAGCCCCCGAGCGAGAGGCATCCGATCGCGGCGAGCCTCGCCGAGACGAGCAGGACCTGGCCCGCGTCGCCCGGGCCGCAGGGGGCGGTCCCCGCTGCCCCGGTCGCGACGTAGAAGTCGCCGGCGGCGTCAACCGCGATGCCGCGCGCGTCGACGTCGAGCGGTCCGCCGTCGCGTCCGAGCGGCACGAACGACGGCGCAGCCGCGGCCGGATCCTCGGGGAACCCGGCGCCGAAGGAGAGCAGCGCATCGCCGGAGGCGCCCGCTGCGAATGGAGCGGTCCCGGGCACCGCCGGGAACGGAAGCGCGGTGACGACCGTGCCGCTCGGCCCCACGCCGATTCCGCGGCGCGGCTCGAGGCGCGGGCCGAGCCCGGGCGACTGGATCGTCACGATCACGCGGACCTCGACCGCGCTCGTTACGAGGTCGACCCGGACGCGGACGATGAACGGGTAGGCGGCGAGCCCTGCGTCCGCCCCGGTGACGAACATCTCGAGCGTGCGCGCGTCGCGGCGCCTCGCCGTGATGGCACCGTACACGGGGGAGACCAGCGTCAGGCGCACGAAGGTCCGAGCGCCCACGTCGAAGACCGACGCGACCACGGAGGGATCGGCGAGGGACAGGTCGACCACCTCGCTCGCGTCGAGAGTGTCCGGTCGGAACCGGATGATCCGTCCGAGCTGCGACAGGAGAAGGACGTCGCCCGAGCCGGGGTCGACGGCGAGCCGACTCTGCGCGAACTCCGCCGACCCGGACCCGTCGAGCAGGACCTCGGCCGTGACGAACCCGTCCGGCGAAAAGCGGGTGAGGACGGAGCGATCGAGCGGCCCCTGGCGGTGGACGAAGACGTCGCCCACGCTGTCGATCGCCACCGCGTCGGGGGCCTCGACGCGGGCGAACACCTCGGCGTCAGCGAGCGCTGGAGCCGCTACCGACGCGAGGATGGAGCACGCGACCGCGCCGACCGCGCACCGGAGCCGCGCTCGGGGCGCTCGTGGGACGCCGGAAGGATCCCCGGACAGCTTCCCGTCTTTCGGCACGCCCTCCCTCCCCTGCCTCTAGGTAGGCATCGGCTGGCGCCGGCGCGCGGCGTCGGTCCGCTCGCCGCGCCGGCCGCCTGGCGAGCTCCGACACGCGCGGGGCTCACGTACTCGCGGGGGAGATCTATCTGCACCTTTGGGGTGCGGGTGGCTGGAGTGGTCGTGGCTTCGGCCCGTTCTGCGGCGTCATCCACGCTCAGGTGACGGGACCTTCGCGCGGCGCACGCCGCGCGTACATCCGACGGTCGAGCTCCAGGGCGGCGACGATCGCGTCGCAGAGTCGTCGGAGCTCCCGGGCTTCGGCATCCGCTGCCTCGGCGGCGAGTCGCTCGATCTGCGCGCCGCGGCCCCGGACCGTGAGCACCCGCTGCGCCTAGGACGCGCGCGACGCCTCGAGCGTCGCTCGCTCGCGCTCGACCGCGTTCACGAGCGCGCTCTGGCGCACCCAGCGCGAAAGCGTGGAGGGTCGCGCTTCTGGTGCCGGGGCCCCGCGAGCATGCCCTCCCGGCTTCGCTGCCATGTGACTCCTAGACGGTGGACCTGCGAGTCCATCGCTGGGCTTATTCGACGTGCCGTGCGGCGCCGTGCAGTGCTGCGTCAGGCCGCTCATCCGTACAAGTGCTTCTCCACCGGCGCGCTGCAGTTGCCGCGATGGGTCGCTCAGGGGAAGTCCAGCCTGACTCCCGTGGCGAAGTTGTACCCTACGCAGTACCCCTCCACCCCGATCCACACCGCTTGCCATGTACGCCGGTACGGCGGCGGGAGCAGGCGCGCGACCGCGGCGTGCGCGAGGAGCGTCCCAGCGAAGTAGCCAGTCACCTTCGCCGCCCCGGGGCGCTCCCCGAGGATCGGGTTCGTCTCGTGGCCCGGGTCGACGAGCATCCCCCCGGCGGAGTAGGGCCTCATGCGGCCGAGGCGGACCGTCTGCGACCAGTCGAGCAGGTGCAACGTCGCGCCGGCGGCCTCGAAGGCGGTGTCGGCCGGCGTCCAGTCGGAGGCGCGGGCCGTCGAGGCGAGCAGGAGGGCGGTGAAGGCGAGCGTCTTCATGGCGCCACCGGCGTCGGGGGCGACGGGGCATCGGGTTGGAGCATGTGTTCCCGGACTCTACCCAAACACCGTTGAGTCAGTCCCGCGCGTCCTGGGAGTTTCATCGCGTCGCCCGGGCATGAAACGGGCTCGCCTTGGCGGACAGCGAGCAGAGTAGCGGGCGGCTGCCCGCACCTGCGATGGCGTTCGAGCGGCTTGGAGGTTATTCCGAGTCCGCACGGGGCAATCCGCACCCGCTGTTCGCGCGATAATTTGGTTAGTCGCGCGCGGAGGACGACCCATGGGAATCAAAGAAGACCTCAAGCAGAAGGGTCATCGACTGCTGGAGGCCGTGGAGCAGAAGAGCAGGGATCTCGCTTCGACCATCGGAGAAAAGGGGAAGCGGTTCGCCGCTGCCGCTGGGAAGGTGGGTGAGGAGGCCAAGACGGCCGTCGAGGAAAAGGGCAAGGCTGCCGCCAAGGCCATCGAGGACAAGGAGCAGGAGCTGAAGAAGGCCCGCCGGGGAGATCCCGATTAGCTCGGCCGCGCTCGCGACGGCCTTGTCTCTCGTCGCCTGCGCTGGGTCCACGCCACCCCCGACGCAGGGCGCTGCGCCCGATCTCGCTGGCACCTCCTGGCGGCTCGTCGAGATCCGGGGAAGCGACGACAAGACCCAAACGCCTGACGACAAGGCGAAGTACGCGATCGAATTCGGGGCCGATGGTCATCTGAGCGCCCGCATCGACTGCAATCGCGGCGTCGGTACGTGGAGGTCTTCGGGGCCCGGTCAGGTCAGGCTCGGTCCGCTCGCGCTCACGCGTGCCATGTGCCCGCCCGGCTCCCTTCAAGATCGAATCGTGAGGGATTGGGACTTCGTCCGTTCGTACGTCATCAAGGATGGTCACCTCTTCCTGGCTTTGATGGCGGACGGCGGCATCTACGAGCTCGAGCCGATCGCAGACGAAAATCCGTGACTGGTGGTCGACGGGCCCAGCGGGTCTGTACCTCTTCAGCGGCGATCTACCGCCAGGGCGGGAACTCGCCGAACGGCCAGCGGTGCGCGTACCGCGCCGCCGCCAGGGCCGCGCTGACGAGCGCGACCGCGAGCCACGTCAGCCGGCGGCGCCGCCGCGCGGCGCGGTCCTCGTAGGGATCCTCGAGCGAGCGGCTCGCGCCCGCGGGGAGTGACGCGCGCGAGGTGAGCGCGGTGCCCAGGGGCATGTTGACCTTCACGCGCCCGTTGATGGCCCACCCGTTCGCGTCGAGCACGGGCCCGAGCGTCCGCTGGCGCAGCTTCAGCCAGGCGATGAGCATCGACGGCCCGGAGACGAGGAGCACGACGCCGGCGATCGCGCCGAGCTTGGTCCACCACGGCTGGAGGTTGAGGAAGCCGGAGATGAAGCCGCCGAGGAGGGTCCCGAGCGCGCCGATGCCCACGCCCAGGGCGGCGATGACGCCGACCATCCTGCCGATGTCGACCGGGCCGGGCGCGGGCGGCTTGCCGTTCACCGCCACGTCCGCCGCCCTCCCGACCTCCGCCGCGATGCGGTCGTCGGACGCCTTCGCCTTGGAGGCGGCGAAGCGTTGCACCTGCTCCTCGATGAGCTTCAACGCCTTCTTGTAGGGCGCGAAGAAGGCCTGCCGGATCGAGATGGGGTTGTCGACGATCTTGACGATGGTCGCGTCCCAGTCGCGCCCCTGGCGGTCGAAGAACACGCCGTTGCGGCCGGTCATCAGGTAGTCGGCGTCGCCCTGCGTGAAGCAGGCGGCGATCTTCATCTGCTCGCCGCCCGCCCGGCGGCAGTCGCAGTACGCGATGAACATCCGCGAGAGCGACGCGAGCACGGCGTGGGCGCCGGGGTCGTCCACGCGCACGCACAGGTCGCAGCTGCGGCCGTCGAGGAAGAGCGTCCCGGCCTGGAAGATCGCCTTCGCGCGGACATCGTAGAAGTCCGCGAACGCGACGAAGTTGCGGAGCAGGCGGTGCAGGTCGCGGTGGTAGTGGACCATGCGGACGACGTCCCCGACCGCCGTAGCCTGGGCCTCGAGCGCCCGGTCCTTCGCGATGAGCGCCTCGAGGGCGGCCTTGCCCCCGCCGCCCAGGATGGCCTGCGCGCGCAGGAGCCCGAGCTTCTCCACCGCCGCGCCGGCCTTGCGGCCCTGCCACGCCTCGTGGACGGCGAGGGCCGCCTCCAGCGCGCGCCAGGCGTCGAGGGTGAGCGCTCGCACCTCGGCACCGAGGAGCGGCTTCACGGCGTCGCGGTGCAGCGCCGCGAGCGCGCCCTCCCACGCCGGGTTCACCCCCTCGAGGAGCGGCAGCGCGCGCCCGGGCTCCACGCGCGCCAGCGGGAAGGCGGCGACCTCCGCGCCCGCGGCGGCGAGGTCCTTCGCGGCGAGCGCGGCCCACTCGGTCTCGGCCCGGTTGAGCGCCGCGGCGCCCTTCGGGTCGAGCGCCGCGAGCTGGCAGCGCGCGAAGTAGTCGTTCACCCGCGCGCGCACCGCGCGGACCGCCTCCCAGGCGGCGGGCGTCGCCGCCCCGAGTGGCATCGCGCCGTCGGTCGCCATCCCATCGGACCACCAGGCCACGAACTTCCGCAGCTCTTCGAAGAAGAGCTCGAGCCGCGCCTGGTCGATGCCGGGCTTGCCGCTCCGGTCGGTCACGGCGCCGACGCAGTCGATCGCCTCTTTGATGAGTCGACACACCTCGGCGGTTTCGGCGGCCTCGGCCGAGACGATGCCGTCGCCGTTGAAGAGCGTCCCCTCGAAGACCTTGCTCGTGTCAGCCACGTCCGCCGGCGTGACCTGTGTCGCGCCGGCTCTTCCGAGACTCTGAAGGAGCTGCTGCGCTCCGCCGAGGAGGGCCTTCCCCTCGGGCGTGCTGCGCGAGATCGCCTCGGCCGGCAGCGCCTCACCACCTGGGATGAGCCGGCCCAGGTCGTCGAGCCGCAGCGCGCACCAGCGGATGGCGGCGAGCACCTCTGGAACGCGCACGCGCCCGTCGTGATCGGTGTCGAGCAGCTCGAGCGTCCGGGCGTCGATCTCGAGCCCCTTCGTCGGGCACGAGAGGGCGACCCACAGCTTCGGATCGAGCTTCTCGAGGTTCGCGAGGTCGGCGCCGGTCTCGAGCGCCACCTGATCGAGGCCGCCGACCCGGTGGAAGCGCCAGCGGTACGGGACGGGCGCCACGGATCTCGAGGCCGGCGAACGCGGGACGGCGACGGCGGGCGTAGGTTCGTCGGGGCGGCTCGCGGCGGTGGTGGGCGAGGAGGCCATGCGCCACTCTAACTCGTCAGGAGACCCCGATCTGCCCGAACTCCGCGAAGGCTGCGGCGCGCGCGCCGCCTGTGTCCAGCGGCAATACTCGGGGGGTATTGCACGCCGGACCCGCGGGGTGGTTAAAGGCGCGCGCCATGGTCGACCCCTCCCCCACCCCTCCGCAGCGGCGACGCCTCGTCCGCGGCGCCGCGATCGGCGGCGCGCTCCTCCTGGCGTACTCCGCGCTCGGGTTCCTCGCCGCCCCCGCCATCCTGCGCGGCGTGCTCGTGAAGCAGGCCTCGGAGGCGCTCCGGCGCGAGGTCTCGATCGCGAAGGTGAGGGTGAACCCGCTCGCCCTCTCGGTCACGGTCGAGGGGCTCACGGTGAAGCACCGCGACGGCGCGCCGTTCGTGGGATGGGAGTCCCTGTACGTTCGGCTGGCGCCGCTGCGGCTCCTCGCGGGAGACGTCGGGCTCGCAGAGCTACGGCTCGTGCGCGCGTCGATCGACGTCGAGCTCGGCGCCGACGGCAGCCTCAGCTTCCAGGATCTGCTCGCGCCGGAGAGCAAGTCGGCCGCGCGCTCGGCGTCCCCGAAGAAGGAGGGCGGCCTCGGAGTCTCCATCGGCCACCTCGCGGTGGAGGAGGCTCGCGTGAGGTTTCGAGACGCGAGTCGCCACCCCGCGTTCGACACCGCCCTCGGACCTCTCACGATCCGGCTCGAGTCGTTTCGCACGAAGGGAGGCGGCGATAGCCCGTACTCGTTCACCGGCACGACCGACGCGGGCGAGACGTTCCGCTGGACCGGTACCGTTCGGACGCAGCCCCTCCGCTCGGCGGGAACGCTCGCGTTCGAGCGCATCGCGCTCCCCCGGTACGCGCCTTACATCCACGACGCCATCCCGTTGGAGGTGCACGAGGGACGGCTCGGCCTCGAGACGCATTACGCCGTCGAGTGGGGCGCGGAGCGCCATGTCCTCAAGCTCTCGGACGGGAAGCTGATCGTGGAGCACCTCGCCGTGGGGCCGCGCGGCGTGGCCGTGCCGCCGGTGAGCCTCCCGCGCATCGAGGTGACGGGGATCGAGACGGACGCCGTCGCACGCGAGGCGAAGGTCGGCGAGGTGACGGTGCGGGGCGGCACGGTGCGCGTGCTGCGCGAGGCCGACGGCACGCTCGAGCTCTCCCGGATGGTGCCGCCGCCCGCTCCTCGAGCGGCGTCGCAGGCCCCCTGGAAGTGGTCGATCGGCACGGTCGCCGCCTCGGGCGTGGCCGTGCACCTGGAGGACCGCACGGCGCCGCGCCCGGTGGTCCTGCCCCTGAGCGGCGTCGAGCTGCGCGTGGAGTGGCTCCGGCACGAGGTCGACGCGGTCTCCCCTCTTGCGCTGACTCTCACCTGGAACGAGCGTGGCCGGATCTCGCTGACGGGCCAGATCCAGCCGCTCGCGAGCAAGGGGACGCTCGCGCTCGACGCTTCCGACCTCGACCTCGAGCCGCTGGCGCCATACCTCGAACCCCACGTCGCGGCGCGACTCGCCGGTGGTCGCGCGGGCGCGAAGCTGAAGCTCTCGTTCGACGCGAGCGGCGCTGCCCCGCGCTGGAGCGTGGCTGGCGACGCCCGGCTCGACGCGCTCGCCATCGCGGAGAAGGGGAACGACGCCCTGCTCCGGTGGAGCGCGCTCGAGCTCACCGGGATCGACGCCGCGTCTCAGCCGCCGCGCGCGAGCGTGCGGCTGATCCGGCTCGTCGAGCCGGCCTTGAAGGCGTACGTGTGGGAGGACGGCACGACGACCCTCACCCGGGCGAGCGCGGCGCCCGCCGGGGCGGCGAAGCCGTCCGCCACCACCTCAGGGCCCGCGTGGCGGACGGCGATCGGGGCGCTGGAGGTCGTCCGCGGAAAGGCCGCGCTCGTCGACCGCTCGGTGACACCGGCGGTGGTCCTGAACGTCACCGGCGCCGGAGGGAAGGTGACGAGCCTCTCCTCCGACCCGAAGGTGCGTTCGACGGTCGACGTCCGGCTCGAGCTGGAGGGCGTGTCGCCGGTACGCATCTCCGGCACGCTGAACCCGCTCCAGAAGGAGGCCTACACCGATCTCACCGTGGCCTCGGACGGCGTGGATCTCTCGCCGCTCGACTCCTACTCCGGGAAGTTCCTCGGCTACGGGATCCGCAAGGGCAAGCTCGACCTCGACCTCCGCTACAAGGTCCGGGACCGCAGTCTCGCCGCGACGAACGTGGTGAAGGTGGACCAGTTCACGCTCGGCGATCCCACCGACAGCCCGGACGCGACGAAGATCCCGGTCCGGCTCGCGCTCGCGCTCCTGCAGGACAAGGACGGCGTCATCCTGCTGGACGTCCCGGTCGAGGGGAACCTCGACGATCCCGAGTTCCATCTGGGCAAGGTCATCTGGCGCACGGTCCTGAACGTCCTGGTGAAGGTGGCGACTTCTCCGTTCCGGGCGCTCGCCGCGCTCGCGGGCGGCGCGGACGCGGACCTGTCGATGGTGGAGTTCGCGCCCGGCACCGCCGAGCCGCTCCCCGCGGCCCAGGCGCAGCTCGCGATGCTGGCGCAGTCGCTCGCCAAGCGACCCGCGGTCGCGCTCGAGGTGGAGGGCTCGGCGGACGCGGAGCGGGACGGACCTGCGCTGCGGCAGGCGACCCTCGAACGATCCCTCCGGCTTGCGAAGGCCGCGACCCAGTCGCCGCCGACCTCCGCCGACGCGGTGACCCTGACGCCGGACGAGCGCGCACGGCTCGTCCGAGCTGCCTACGAGTCCTCCTTCCCCGCCGCGTCGAAGCCGGGTGAGGCCGGCTCGAAGGGCAGCGCGCCCCCGGCGGCGCCCCTGTCCACTCAGGAGATGGAGGTGCGGCTCGCCGCCGCGGCCGACGTGCCGCCGGACGCGTACCGCACGCTCGCCGCGGAACGGGCGCAGCGCGCGCGAGAGGCGTTGATCGCATCGGGGCTCGATCAGAACCGGCTGTTCCTCACGCAGGGTGGCGAGCGCGCCGAGAAGGAGAAGGGCGCGCGCGTGTACTTCAGCGCGAGGTGAGGCGCGGGCCGTCCTGGCCCTCTCCGGGCCAGGGGCGATCTAGGGTTCGACCACCACCACGTCGACGCGCAGGGGGCCCAGCGCCTCCTGCGGGGTGGCGCCCGTCGCCCCGGGCTGCCCGGACCCCATCTTGGCGGTGCTCACCCGCTCCGCGGCGATCCCGCGCGCGGCGAGCGCTTCCCGAACCGAGTCGGCCCGCTCACCCTCGAGCCACACTCTCATTCTCTCGCGCTCCCTCATCACGCCGGCGAGCCGATCCACCTGCTGCGCCGACTGCGGGGTGAGCTGGCGGGTGCCCGACTCGAAGGAGATCTCGCTGAGGCTGAAGCGCTGCCCCTCGAGGTTCGCGCCCGAATAGCTCGCCAGCGCGTCGATGCCCTGGCTGGGCGGCTCCCGCTGCATCCCCGGCATCGACTCCATCGGTCCCTTCGCGACACGTGCGGGCGTGCGCGCCTGCCGCTCCCCCTCGGGCGCCTTCTCCCGGAGGAGCGCCCACGCCAGGAGCGCGAACGCGATCGCCGCCACCACCGCGCGCACGCCGACCGGACGCCGCTGCCCCCCTCGCCCCGCCGCACGCAGGGCCTCGGAGGTCCGTATCTGCGACGGCACCTCACGCGCCCTCGGCTCCGCCGCGCGCCACGGCCCGGGGACATCCGAGCCCGGCGTTCCGCTGCCGAGGAGCTTGCCCAGGCCGCCGGGGAGCATGCCGGAGAGGAGCCCGGACTGCCCCGAGAGCATCGAGGCGAGTGCCCCGCCGCCGAGGCTCTGGCTGCGCGCATGACGACTCAGGACTCCGAGCGCGAGCGGCGCCAGCATGGCCAGGAAGGACCGGGTCCCGGAGCTCGAGGCGCCCGTCTGCGCCGTGAAGGCGTCGAGGATGGCGCCGCCCTGCGCGCCGAAGAGCGACGAGAGGATCCCCCCGCCGCGCTCGACCAGCGTGCGACGAGACTCCTCGCTCCCGATCACGTCACCGGACCGATCGACCGTGTCCTCGGCGCCGGTCTCTCGAGCGAGCTCGAGCAGGTGCCCTGCGCCTTGCTCGGTGGAGCCCATGCGTGCGAGCCCGGCCGCGACGAGCGGCACGGCGCTCGATGCGACGTTCTTCGTCTCGTCCGATCCCAGCCCCGCCGCGCTCCCCATCTTCGACAGCACGTCGGCGGGCACGTACTTGCCGATCATCTCCACGAGGTTCATCGCGCGTCCCTCCTGCCGCCTTTCCTCCGAACGCCTGCCGCTGCGCAAGAACAGCTTGGACGGGGCTCGGAGCATGATGGTGACGGCGTGGCGGTGAAGCATCCAGCCCGGCGCCGTCCCCCTCGGAGCGCGAGCGCGCGGGGTGTCCGGCGATCGGCGGACGAGAGGCCGTTGCGCCCGCGCGAGCGCCGCGGTACTCGATCCTTCGCGCGAGGCATTTCGCCCGCGCGTCACGGTCCCGCCGGGAGCGATCAGCCTCGGCGAAAGGAGAGTAGCAATGTTCCCACACATGATGGGTGGGTGGTGGCACGCGCACAGGCGCGGCTGCGGTGAAGGCTTCGGCGGCAGCCACGGGCGCGGGTTCGGGATGCACGGCGGAGGTCACGGCGACGACGGGGGCGCGTTCGGCGTGCGCCGCCCGCTGCGCTATCTCGCGTACCGGCTCCAGCTGGACGAGAAGCAGACCGCCGAGGCGGCGCGCATCCTCGACGAGCTCAAGACGGAGCGGGCGCAGGCGACCGTCGACGAGCGGCGGGCTGCGTCCGCGTTCGCCGACGCGCTGTCGGCGGAACCCCTCGACTCTGCGAAGCTCGGCGAGGCGGCCGCCTCGCGCGTGCGCAGCGCCGAGCGGTTGCGGGACGCCGTCGTGACGGCGCTCGGACGCCTCCATGCGCTGCTCGATCCCGAGCAGCGCAAGAACCTCGCCTTCCTGATCCGAACCGGCGCTGTCCAGTTCTGATCCCCGCGCGCACCCCGCCCGCCTCAGCGCGATGCGGCTGAGGCGGGCCGGTGCACGTAGAGCTGGACCAGGCCAGCCCCCTCGCCCATCGCCGGCTCGGGGGGGCGGATGGAATACCGGCACTCGAGCTCGTGATCGGCGAGCAGCCGCGCGGGATCGTAGACGCCGTCGAACTTCCACAGCATCCTCACGAAGTTCGTCTGCCCGTGCGCGAGGTGCCGCGCCGCGATGCCGAGCGTCGCGCGCAGGGCCGCCCAGCCGAGGTGCTTCCTGTTGAGCACCTGCTGCGTTCGCACCAGCTCCCGGTAGAACCTCCCGAGCGGCATGCGCGTCGGCAGCACCGCGTGCTGCACGTCGAACAGGCGGTAATCGCGGGTGGTGAGCGTCCGCGACTCGGTGCGCCAGGTCTCCGTGCCGGGGTACGGCGTCTGCACCGTCAGGTGCACGATCTCCGGGACCGAGAGCGCCCACTCGCGCACCACCGCGAAGCGGCGCTCGTCCCAGGACGGATCGGCGATGATGTTGACCGCGACGGTGACCCCGAGCGATCTCGCGATCTCGAGCGCCTCGAAGCTCTTGTCGAGCGTCGTCCGCTTCCGGAAGGCCTTGAGGCCATCCTCGTCGATCGCCTCGAGGCCGAGGAACATGTACTGGAGCCCGAGTCGCCTCCAGTACCGGAACACCTCCTGGTTGCGGACGAGCACGTCGCCGCGCGTCTCGAGGTAGTACTGCTTCCGGATCCCGCGCCTCTCGACCTCCTCCGCGATGGCGTACCCGTGGTCCGGGTCGATGAAGGCCACGTCGTCCACGATGAAGACGCCGCGCTCGCGGACGGTGGCCAGGTCCTCGGCCGCTTTCACCGGCGTCACCTTGCGGTAGCTGCGACCGTAGAACGTCCAGGCGCTGCAGAACACGCAGTCCCAAGGGCACCCACGCGTGAACTCGATCGACGCGCACGGATCGAGCACGCCGATGAAGTAGGCCTTGCGCTTCGCCAGCAGCTCGCGCGCGGGCTGCACACCGTCGAGGCTCGCGAGCAGGGCCGGGGCCGGCCCGTCGCCCGCTGGCGTGCTCACGCCGGCCAGCTCGTGCAGCGTGGAGCGATCGCGCGCCGCCGCGGCCAGCAGGCGCGGAGCGCTGGCCTCCCCCTCGCCCCGGACCACGGCGTCGATCGCCCCGGCGGCGTGCTCCAGGATCTCGCGCGCGGTGAACGACGCGCTATGCCCGCCGGCGAAGACGAAGCACTCCGGCAAGCGAAGCCGCGTCGCCTTGGCGAGGTCGATGACCTCGGGGATGTTCGCGAGGTAGTTGAGGGAGAAGCCGACCGCGTCGGGCCTCCAGCGATCGAGCAGGCGGAAGTAGTCCGCGTGTCCGAACGTCTGGAGATCGAGCAGCTGGACCTCGTGCCCCGCCTGCTGGAGGGCACCCGCCACGAGCTCGAGGCCGATCGGCTCGAGCCGCAGGTAGATCCTCGAGTACATGAGGCCGCTGGGATGTACGAGGAGGACTTTCACGGAATCACTGCGGGGCGGGGCATCGACAGCCACTCAAGATGCGTCGCGCTTGTCTCTCGGGCGAGGGCTGGAAATCGGGGATGACGCGACCCGTCGAGGTCGTGCCGCGGGGCGTCGTTGCCGGCATTGACTCTGGAGTCGGTCGCTCTCGCCGGAGGGGGTAGCGGAGCGAGCGAGACGATAGGCCGAGGTCACCCATGGCTACCGAGATGGCTCAGAACGAAGAGATCCGCCGCTCCCGCGAGATCGCCGAGGGTTCCCGCGAGACCGAGTGGCAGCGCGCGGGCTTCCTGAGGGACCTGTTCCTGGGAAGGTTCCGCCTGAACCTCATCCATCCCTACCCGCTCATCGAGACCGAGCGGCCGGAGTTCAGGCGCTTCTACGAAGCGCTGGAGCAGTTCCTGCGCGACCACGTCGACCCGGTCGAGATCGATGCGCTCGGCGAGTATCCCGAGGACGTCGTCGAGGGTCTCCGCGAGCTCGGCGCGTTCGGGATGAAGGTCCCCCAGGAGTACGGCGGGCTCGGGCTGAACCAGGTCGAGTACGGCCGCGTGATGCAGCTCGTCGGGAGCTACGACGCGAACCTCGGCGCGCTGCTCTCCGCGCACCAGTCGATCGGCGTCCCGCAGCCGCTCAAGCTGTTCGGCTCGGACCAGCTCAAGGAGAAGTACCTGCCCCGCGTCGCGCGGGGCGCCATCACCGCGTTCGCGCTCACCGAGACGGTGGTCGGGTCCGATCCAGGCCGGCTCACCACCACGGCCGAGCCGACCGAGGACGGTCGATTCTTCGTCCTCAACGGCTCGAAGCTGTGGTGCACGAACGGCACCCTCGCCGAGCTCCTGGTCGTGATGGCGCGCAACCCCACCACGAACGCCATCAGCGCCTTCGTGGTCGAGGCGAGCTGGCCAGGGGTGGAGGTGACGCACCGCTGCCGGTTCATGGGCCTGCGCGCGCTGGCGAACGCCGCGCTCCGCTTCACGAACGTGAAGGTCCCGCGCGAGAACCTCATCGGCAAGGAGGGCCGCGGGCTCAAGATCGCGCTCACCACCCTCAACACCGGGCGCCTGTCGCTCCCCGCCTCGGTGGTGGGCGCGGCGAAGAACGCGCTCGAGCTTTGCCGGAAGTGGTCCGCCGCGCGCGTGCAGTGGGGACAGGAGATCGGCAAGCACGAGGCGATCGCGCACAAGCTGGCCGAGATGGGCTCGACCGTCTACGCCATGGAGGCCGTGTCGGACCTCGCCCAGGCGCTCGCCGACCGGAAGGGCTACGACATCCGGCTCGAGGCCGCCGCCGCGAAGGAGTGGAACACCGTCCGCACCTGGAAGCTCCTCGACGACACGATGCAGATCCGCGGCGGCCGCGGCTACGAGACGGCGCGATCGCTCGAGGGGCGGGGCGAGGTGCCGGTCGCGGTCGAGCGCTGGATGCGCGACGCCCGCATCAACCTCATCTTCGAGGGCTCGTCCGAGATCATGCACCTCTTCATGGCGCGCGAGGCCGTCGACAAGCACCTCCAGATCTCGGGCGCTCTCATCGACCCGAAGGTGCCGCTGGGGAAGAAGCTCGCGTCGCTGCCGCGGATCGGCGCCTTCTACGTCGTCTGGTACCTCGGCCTCTGGCTGCGGGGCGCCTACGCGCCGCGGTTCGCGGGCTTCGGAAGCCTCGCCCGCCACCTGCGCTTCGTCGAGCGGAAGAGCCGCAAGCTCGCGCGCGAGATCTTCCACTCGATGATCGTGTTCCGCGCCGCGGCCGAGCGAAAGCAGGCCTTCCTCTTCCGCCTGGTCGACATCGCGAACGAGCTCTTCGCGATGTCGGCGAGCATCTCGCGGGCGCAGGCGCTCGCGCGGGCGGGGAGGCCCGAGGCGGCGCACGCCGCGGCGCTGGCCGAGAGCTTCTGCACCCAGGCGCGCGAGAAGGTGGACCAGCTCTTCCACGCGCTCTGGCACAACCACGACGAGCTCGCCTACCGCACCGGACGCGCGATCCTGGCGGGCGACCACGCCTGGCTGGAGAAGGGCGGAATAGGGCTCGACCTGACGGTCGAGGAGCTGACGCCGAGGCTGCCTCCCGCCGGCGGCGAGCCACAGCCTCGGCTCGAGCCGCAGCGCCCCGACGTCGTGTCCGTCCCGCCGGGCCTGGCTTGAGAGGGTTGTCCAACACGCCCGTCCCATCGCCGCGGCGAGCGATCCGCGGCGCATCGCTTCGTTGCTCCTCCCTCACATAGCCTCCGGCTATGCTCGGTCGTCGCGCCTCGCACTGCTTGCGTCTCGCTCGCCTGGCTCGGTCCCGGGCATCTTGAACAACCCTGTGAGTTCCTCTCGTAGCGTGGCGCCGCCCCGCGTCGGCCGACATGGTTCCTGCGATGGCCCGAACGGTCGTGCGGCTGCGGCGCGACGGGGTGCCCAGGATCGCTCGAATCGAGCGCTGGCGCGGCGTGTGGCTGGTGGTCGGCGGCATGTTCGTCGTCCCCCCCCTCCTCCTTTCGCTCATGTTCGTGCTGCCGCCAGCGGTGCTGGCGCTCCCGCCCATGACGCTCGCGCTGGGGGTCTGGATCCTGTTCCGCCGTCTCGACACGTCCGACGGCTGGAGCAGCCGCCCGGCGGCGAGGCCCGGCGCGGTCATCCGGTTGAATTCGGCGCGGCGACAGAGCCCGTAGACTCCGGGAGCTTCACCTCGCGCGCGGCCGGTGCGGCGCCGGGCAGGAGCGCGTCCCGTGCTTCTCGTCCCACTGCTGGTGGTAATCCTCTGCCACCCAGAACGGCCCGGCGGCGGCGATCTCGGTCGTGATCGGATCGGCGAGCCGCCGCAGCTGCTCGTCCCGAGAAGCGCGTGCCGCCGCGAGCTGCTCCGGACCGAAGGTGAAGATGGCGGAGCGGTACTGCGTCCCGTGGTCAGGTCCCTGCGCGTTGCCGCTCGTCGGATCGTGCGACTGCCAGAAGAAGCTGAGCAGCTCGGCGTAGCTGACGCGAGCGGGATCGAACTCCACCAGGACCGCCTCGGCGTGCCCGGTCCGATCCGTGCACACGTCCTCGTAGCTGGGTTCGCGCGTGTGGCCACCGGTGTAGCCGACCGCCGTCGCGACCACGCCCGGCACCCTCCGGAAGCGCTCCTCCACGCCCCAGAAGCAGCCCTGGGCGAAGATGGCAAGCTGGTCGTTCCCGGACGGCGTCAGCGCGGTCCCGTGACCCACGTGACCTGGGTGTGTCCCGCACGCTGGGTTACCGACCGCCGCCTGCCCACCGCCCACGGCAGGCGCCGAGCCCCCGAGGAGCCCGCCGGCCGCGAGCGCCACCGCCAGCGCGGCGCCGAGCAGGAGCAGTGTCCTCACCGCGCGCCCCCGGCGTGCGGCGGCGCGACGCCGGTCTTCTCGAACAGCGGCAGGTACTGCCCATACCCCTCCGCGGCGAGCCGCTCGACCGGCACGAAGCGGAGCGCCGCCGAGTTCATGCAGTAGCGCAGCCCGGTCGGTGCAGGGCCATCGTCGAAGACGTGGCCGAGGTGAGAACCTGCGAGCCGGGAGCGCACCTCGGTGCGCGGCAGGACCAACTTGCGATCGGTGCGGGTCGTGACGTGGTCCGGATCGAGCGGCCGCGTGAAGCTCGGCCAGCCGGTCCCGCTGTCGAACTTGTCGAGCGAGCTGAAGAGCGGCTCGCCCGAGACCACGTCGACGTAGAGCCCGGCCCGGTGGTTGTCCCAGTAGGCGTTCTGAAACGGGGCCTCGGTCCCCTCGCGCTGCGTGACCTCGTACTGGAGCGGGCTGAGGCCCTTGCGCAGCTCCTCGTCGGTGGGCTTGTGGAAGCTCGACACGGTGACCTCCTGCCGCTCGGGCGCGGGCGGCGGTGCCGCCGGGCTCGCCGGGCTCGCCTGGCACGCGAGCGCGAGCACGGTGAGCGCGACGATCACGGGACCTCCTGCGCCGGCGATTCTCACGGCTGGTCGTATTCATGATCGGGGTCGCGCCGCGGTGCCCGCCATTGCGGCGAGAATCCGTCGCGGAGTGACCGCCGGCCCGCCAGGCGGGCGGCGCGGCGGCCGTCACACGGTCGTCCTGGACACTCCTAGCGCGGACGGCGACGCGTCCCGCGCAGCACGACCTGGTACTCGCGCACGTCGAGCCCGCGGAGCTCGCCGACGTGGCGCACCTCGAGCGCATCCCACGGCACGTCGTGGATCGTTCCCGTCGCGTCGTCGATAAAGTGGTGGTGCGGCTCGACGTGCGGGTCGAACACCACCCTTCCCTCGGACAGGACGAGCTGCCGGAGCAGGCCCTCGCGCACGAGCAGGTTGAGCGTGTTGTAGACCGTGGCGCGCGAGATGGCCGGGGTCCGGCTGCGGACGACCTCGAACACGCGATCGGCCGATGGGTGATCCTTCGTGGCGAGCACGTAGTCGGCGATCGCGAGCCGCTGCGCCGAGGCGTGGATGCCTCGTTCCGTGAGCGCGCGGGCGATCGCTTCGCGATCCACGCCTCGGAGTTAACGCGGGCGGTGCACCGATCGCAACGCGCAGTGAGGGTCGAGCGCGGCGTGGCTCGATGTCGCACGGCCCAACCGGGAGCTGCCGCGGCCCCAGCGCCGGACTTAGACAGTGTCTAACCCAACCCGGCACACGACGGAGGAGCCATGGAGAACCTGAAGGGCTCGAAGACCCACCAGAACCTGAAGGACGCGTTCGCGGGCGAGTCGCAAGCGAACCGCCGGTACCTCTACTTCGCGAAGGTCGCGGACGTGGAGGGCTATCCGGAGGTGGCGATGAACTTCCGCGAGACGGCGGAGGGCGAGACCGGCCACGCTCACGGCCACCTCGACTACCTGAAGACGGTCGGCGATCCCGCCACCGGCCTGCCGCTCGGCGACACGGCCACGAACCTCAAGGCTTCCATCGCCGGCGAGACGCACGAGTACACGGACATGTACCCCGGCATGGCGAAGACGGCCCGCGACGAGGGCTTCGCCGAGATCGCCGACTGGTTCGAGACGCTGGCCAAGGCCGAGAAGTCGCACGCGGGCCGCTTCCAGAAGATGCTCGGCCAGGTCTCCTGAGCACGCGCCAGACCTCGACATGAGCGCATCGAGCGAGGGAGGGAGCGTGGGGGCGCGGATCTCGTACCAGCCGACGCCCGGGCTCTCCTACGATCCGAGCGAGGAGAAGTACTGGGACGCCTCCGGGCTCGAGCAGGAGATCCGGCGGGCCTTCGAGATCTGTCACGGCTGCCGCATGTGCTTCAAGTACTGCGACAGCTTCCCCACGCTCTTCTCCCTGCTCGACGAGAAGTACGACGGTGACGTGCGCCGCCTCTCGGAGGGCGACGTCGAGACCGTCATGGACGCTTGCTTCCAGTGCAAGCTGTGCGAGGTGCAGTGCCCCTACACGCCTCGCGAAGGGCACGAGTTCCAGCTCGACTTCCCGAAGCTGGTCCACCGCCACGACGCCTTGCGGCTGCGCCGCCGCGGCAAGACGCTGCGCGAGCGGCTTCTCGGCGACCCCGACGGCGCGGCCCGCGCGGCGCGGGCGTCGCTCGGCCTCGCCAACGCCGCCAACCGCGCGCGGCCGCTGCGCGTCATCATGGAGAAGACGATCGGCATCCACCGCGACAAGCTGCTGCCCGACTTCGCGCGGCAGCCGTTCGACGCCTGGGCCGAGGAGAACGGCCACGTGAAGGCCGAGCCGGGCGGCGAGGCGGTCCTGTTCCAGACCTGCTTCGTCCAGCACAACGACCCCCAGCTCGGCCAGGACGTGCTCGAGGTGCTCCGCGCGTGCCAGGTGGACGTCCGCGTCGTGAAGGGGCTCGCCTGCTGCGGGATGCCGGCCTGGGAGCACGGCGATCTGGCCGCGCTCCGGAAGCAGGCGCACCAGGACCTCGACCTGCTCCTCCCGTACGTCGACGCGGGCGCGAAGGTGCTCGTGATCAACCCGACCTGCTCCATGATGATGCGGCGCGAGTGGCCCCACCTGCTCGAGGGCGAGGACCGCGCCCGGGCCCAGCGGCTCGCACCGGCGGTGCGCGATCCCTCCGAGTTCCTGTGGGCGATGCGGGACGAGCCCCGCTTCGTGAAGGCCTTCCAGAGCACACCGCCGGGAGGCAAGGTGGCCTATCACGCGCCCTGCCATCTCCGCGCGCAGGGGATCGGGTTCAAGGGGCGCGACCTCCTCCGGCGCATCCCGGGCGTCACGGTCGCGGCCACGGTGCTGGAATGCTGCGGGCACGACGGGACCTACGCCCTGACGGTGGAAGGCTTCGGCCCCTCTCAGCGCGTCGGTAAGAAGGCTTTCGACGGCATGAAGGCGGCCGCCGCCGACGTGTGGGCCACCGACTGCCCGCTGGCGGCCTTGCAGTTCCAGCAGCACGCGGGGAGGAAGCCGCTCCACCCGCTCGCGATCCTGGCCCGGGCCACGAGGCCGGGCGGCTTCGACGACCTGGAGGTGAAGACATGAAGGTGGAGCGCTCCGAGATCCTGCGCCTCGAGGAGTACGACGCGCGCCGGCCGGACATCCGCGCCAAGGTGCTGGTGGAGAAGCGGCGCCGGCGCGTTCACGTCGGGCCGCTCACGTTCCTCTTCGAGAACCCCGAGACGGTCCGCTACCAGGTGCACGAGATGGCGCGCGCCGAGCGGCTCTACCTGGAGGAGGAGCTCCGGCACGAGCTCGACACCTACAACGAGCTGCTCGGCGGCCCCGGGGAGCTCGGCTGCTCGCTCCTCATCGAGCTCGCCGATCCGGTGGAACGGGGCGCGAAGCTGAGGGCGTGGCGCGAGCTCCCGGCGCACCTGTACGTGAAGCTCCCCGACGGGCGGCGCGTCCGCGCGCGCTACGACCCGCGCCAGGTGGGCGACGACCGCCTCTCCTCGGTGCAGTACCTCAAGTTCCCGGTCGGCGCGGGAGCGCCGGTCGGCGTCGGCTCGGATCTGCCGGGCCTCGAGCTCGAGACGACGCTCGACGCGGACCAGCGGGCTGCGCTGCAGGCCGACCTCGCCGCAGCCGCGGCGGCCTGACGGCGAGGGGCCGCCCGGCGCCTTCGATCCCGAGCGAGGATTGAAGGCCGCCCGTCGGGGTGATAAACGAGCGCCCCCTCGATCCTCACCGCGGAGAAGACCACATGCGATTCGCGCACTCGCTCGCGCTCGTGGCGTTCGTCGTCGCCACCGGCTGCCAGAAGAAGCAGGAGACCTCGCCGGGATCGTCTCCCGCGGCCACGGCCGCGAGCGCGCCGGCCTCCGGCGAGGCGATCCTCGTCGGTCACGTGACCAGCCTGGCGGGGAACGAGGCGACGTTCGGACTGTCCGCCAACAACGGCGTGAAGCTCGCCATCGACGAGGCGAACGCGAAGGGCGGCGTGAAGGGCGAGCAGCTGAAGCTCGTCGTGTACGACGACCAGGGCAAGCCCGAGGAGGCCGCCACCGCGGCCACCCGCCTCGCCACCCAGGACCAGGTCACGGTGCTCCTCGGCGAGCTCACCTCGAGCCGCTCGCTCGCGATCGCGCCCATCGCGGACACGAACCAGCTGCCCACCATCAGCCCGGCCTCCACGAACCCCAAGGTCACGAAGGACGGGGAGAAGACGCGCCCGAACATGTTCCGGGTCTGCTTCATCGATCCGTTCCAGGGCACGGTCATGGCGCGGTTCGCCCGCCAGAACCTGAAGCTCGGGAAGGTCGCCATCCTCCGCGACGTCACGAGCGACTACTCGGTCGGGCTGGCCGACTTCTTCACCCGCGAGTTCACGCGGCTCGGCGGCCAGATCGTCGCCGACGTGAGCTACAAGGCGGGCGATCAGGACTTCAAGGCGCAGCTCGTGGCGGTGAAGGCGAAGTCCCCCGAGCTCGTCTACCTCCCCGGCTACTACACCGACGTCGCCCTCATCGGGAGGCAGGCGCGCGAGATCGGCCTCAAGGTGCCGATGGCCGGCGGCGACGGCTGGGACTCGGGCAAGCTGTACGAGATCGCCCAGGGCGCGCTCGACGGCTCGTACTTCTCGAACCACTACACGGACGAGAACCCCAGCCCGGTGGTCCAGGACTTCGTGAAGAAGTACCAGCAGCTGTACGGGACGCGTCCGGATGCCTTCGCCGCCCTGGGGTACGACGCGGCGCGCGTGGCCATCGAGGCGCTGCAGCGCGCGCCCTCCCCGACCCGCGCCGCGGTGCGCGACGCGATCGAGCAGACGAAGGGCTTCCAGGGCGTGACCGGCAACATCAGCTTCGACGCGGACCACAACCCGGTGAAGTCGGCCGTGGTGCTCGGCATCGAGCACAACAAGCCGAAGTACGTCTCGACCATCGAGCCGTGAGTTGACCACGACCGCGCCGCGACCGCCGCTCGCCAGCGTCCTCTTCGACGCGCTCGAGGCGCGCTGGGAGGGTGCGACGGCCCGTCGCGTCGTCGCCGATGGCCTGGTGTTCGTGTTCCTGGCGAGCCTGCTCCACGTGGAGCTGGGACGGCGCGGGCTCCTCCCGGCCGTCCTCGCGCCGGCCCATCCGCAGAACCACTTCCACGCGGTGCAGGTCGCGTTCTACCTGCTCCTCGGGTACGAGGTGGTCGGCCTCGTCTTCGGGCTCGCCCGTTCGGTCGCGAACGCGGCCGGCAAGCAGTTCGAGATCTTCTCGCTCATCCTGCTCCGCCAGTCGTTCGAGGCGTTCGGCGACCTGCAGGAGCCGATCGTGTGGGGGGAGGTGCGCGGCACCGTCCTCGAGATGCTCTCCGACTGCGCGGGGGCGATCGTCATCTTCGTCCTGCTCGGGCTCTATTACCGGCTGCAGCGGCACCAGCCGCTGTCGCCCGACGCGAGGGATCGCCAGAGCTTCATCCACGCCAAGAAGGCGGTCGCGCTGGCGCTGCTCGCGGTCTTCGCGGGCGGCGCGGCGTGGACCGCGTTCACCGCGCTCGTCCTGCGCCATCCGTGGCCCGCGTTCTTCGAGTCGCTCTACACGCTCCTCATCTTCGCGGACATCCTGGTCGTCCTCATCTCGGCGCGGTACAGCTCCACCTACCGCGTCGTCTTCCGCAACTCGGGGGTGGCGGTCTCGACCGTCCTGCTGCGCCTCGCGCTCTCCGCGCCGGTCTATCTCAACGCGGTCCTGGGCGCGGTGGCGGTCGCGTTCGCCGTGGCGCTGACCGTCGCGTACAACATGTTCGCGGCCGGGGATCTGGAGCGCTCCTCCGCCGCGCCGGCGCCACCGCCCGGGGCCCTGGCGCCGTGACCGCGAGGCGGGCCCCGGAGGTGCGTGCGCTTCACCTCCGCATGCTCCTCGACGCCCTGCCGGTGTTGGGGGCGGAGGTGGCGGGCGCCGTCGTGGACAGGATCCCTCCGGCGGAGCTGACCCGCATTCGCCGCGCTGGGCGCCTCGCGTGGTTGCCGGTGCGGCTGCTCGTCGAGAGCTGCGAGGCCGCGGCCCCGCTGCTGGGGGAGGAAGGGCTGCGGCGGTGGGGGGCTGCCGCCCTCTACGCCGCCGCCGGCGCGCCGTTGACCCGGGCGTTCTTCCTGGCCGCGCTCGGCAGCAAGCGCCACAACCCGGCCGTCCTGCTCTCCTTCCTGCTCAAGGCCTGGCCCCTGCTCTACAGCGGCTGCGGTGACCTGCTCATGGTCGCGCGTGAGCCGGGCTCGGTCCGCCTCATGCAGGGGCCAACGCCGGTGGAGCTGCGGCGCAGCGCGACGGTGCTCCCCCTGGTCGGCGCCTTCGCGGCCATCCCGGCGTACTGCGGCCTCGAGGGCAAGGCCGAAGCCGAGTGGGCGACCGACACCGAGTGGTTCCAGTACCGGATCACCTGGCGGCCGGCTGGCGACCGGTGATCACTGCCTGTCGCGGGGGCGCTCCACGAGCTCGGCGAAGCGCCGATCCGAGGCCGACATGTGCGACCCGAGCTCGGCCCGGAGATCGAGCGCCATCATGACGGCGAGGTCGCGCTCGCCGGCGGTCACGAGCTGCTGCGTCTCGGCGATCTGCGCGAGCAGGTCGCGATGCTCCTGGCGGTGCGACGCGAGGTGCCGGTACCCCGCGGACTCCATGAGCAGCTCCTCGCCCGCGAAGTGCGCCGCGCTGTAACCGGCGAGCTGCTCGACGACGCGCCGCGCGACGCGCGGGCGGCCGCGCTCGAGCGCGTCGGCGAGCGCGCTCACCAGCGCGAGCTGGAGGTGGTGCTCGCGATCGAGCGCCTCGTGGCCGAGCTCCAGCCTCTTGTTCCAGACGTGCGTCTCTTCCATGTCCCTCTCCGCACCGGACGCCCGGCGCCGCTGTCGTCTGTGACCGGCCGGGCCGAGCGATGGCAACCCCCTTCTGGGCTGTTGACGTTGGGGCTGTGTCGTCCGTGACCCGCTCCGAGTGAACGCGCGTCCGGCCGAAACACACCAGGTGGGCGCATGCGCGCATTCGACCTCCGTCCGCCCACGTCGTCTCGCAACGCCTCCGATGCGAGCGGCGCCGAGCGTGCGCTAGGGTGGCTCGGTCTCGTGAGGGTCCCGCCCTTGTGGTTCTTGCTCTTCGGTGTCGGCGCAGCGTCGCTGCCGTTCTGGCGGCTCCCGGCCGGGCTGGCGCGCCTGCCCTACCCGCCGCCGCCGGAGGCCCTGTACGCGCTCTTCTTCCTCGCCGCAGCGCTGCTTCGAGTGCTCATCCTGAGGTCGCGGGTGGCCGCGCTCGAGCGCCGGACGCGGCGTACCCCGCGACGCCAGGCGCGGCTCGCGCTCCCACCGCCCGGCCTGCTCGAGGTCGGGGCGGGGATCGGCAAGGGCGTCGCCGAAGCGGTCATGGGGAACGCGGTCGGTGCCGCCTGGGCTGGCGCGGCGCTCCTCCTCCGGGCTGCCGCCGCTCGCGGGCCCGAGGATCAGGCCGTGGCGGCGCGCAGGGCGGCGGAGCGCCGGCGCGCGGTGGAGCAGGAGCGCCGGAGCGCCGCGCTGTGCGTGGTGGGAGTCGGCGCCATCTGCGCGTGCGCGGCTTGGTGGCCGCTCGTCGCGCACCGCGTGCCGGCCGCCTGGGCGGTCGCGCTCGACCTGGCACGGAGGAGGAACTGGCGATGAACGGTGAGGTCGGCAACCCGGCGGGCGGACGCGAGCGGCGCATCGATCGCGCGGCGCTCCCCGATCCGGCGCTCCGCTCGGGCCGCAGCGCGCACGGCGCGGCGTGGTGGCGCGTCGCCCTCGCTGGGGCCGCGTTCGTCGCCCTCGCGGCCGGCGCGGCGCTCGGCCTGCGCGGCGCGTCCGAGCACCTCCGCACGGCGCGGCGCACCGCGGCGGCGGCCACCACCGCGCTCGGCGGGGCGTCGGGCACCTCGCGCACCGAGCCGGAGGCCCCGCCCCCCGTCTCCCCGTCGGACCTCGCCGCACTCCAGAAGAGCTGGGTCGGCAGCGAGAGTATCGCGCCGCGACCCGAGCGAATCGACCCCACCACCGGGGAGCGCGTCCTGCCGTTTCACGGCTTCGGCCTCCAGGTCGACACGACACCGCCCGGCGCGCGCGTGCTCGTGAACGACGAGGAGATGGGGACCAGCCCGCTCCTCACCACCGTCTCGTGCCGGCCCGGCGGCGCGGTCGAGGTGCGGGCGGTGCTGGGGGACCGCTCGGCGACGGCGAGCACACGCTGCCGCAAGGACGAGCTCGTCAAGATCGCGCTCCAGCTCGGGCGCCGCCGTCAGCGGGCGCCGCGCCGCGGTAGCGGCGGCAGGCGCGGCGGGCGCGCGCCGTGCCGCACCGCGCCCATCACGGGTACGTAATCCAGCTCGACGCCGGCCCTGGCGCAGCGCAGGAGCAGGCCTCCGCGGCTCATGTCGCCCCGGCCCACGAAGTCGCCGGGGAAGAGCAGCCGCTCTCCGAGCAGCGCCAGCAGCACGTCCACGTACTTGCCAGAGGCGACGCTGCCGAGCAGCACGACCTCGCCGCGCGGCGCGGCCTCGCACAGCGCCCGCACGTCGCGCTCGAGCGGCGCCCGGTAGCGCGTGTCGGTGGGGTCGATCGGCACCGCCGCGAACGCGCGCAGGTGGGCGGTCGTGACGCGCGCCTCGGGCGGCACGAGCCCCGCCCCCGCCGTGATGACGAGCGCGCCCGGCACGCCGCGCGGCGGCCGGGCGAATGCCTGGGCGTAGGCCAGCTTCCCGCGGAAGTAGAGTCCGCTCGTGAACTCGAACACCTCTCCCAGCGGCGCCCCCGCCGACTGCACCGCCCGTGCGAGCGGGAGCGCCGAGCCCGGTCTGAGCAGGAGGGCGGCGCGATCGCCGCCGGCGTGAGACGGCGAGAGGAGGAACAGCCGTGGGGTCCGGCCCGCCGGCATCGCTCCGGAGTGTACGGTGGCGGCGCCGCTCCCGCCGCGAGCTCAGCCGCCGGCGAGGTCCTGCACCAGCTCGACGAGCGCCATGAGCTCCTCGCTGGCGGCGTCCTCGTCGAAGCGGACGGCGTTGCGGCGCGCCCCGTCATCCACCTCGAGCGACCAGACGAACCGGTCGGGCGAGGGGCGCGCGGCGCGCTGCAGCGGCGGAAGCGCGAAGAAGCCCGCCCGGTCGGCCGCCTGGCGGAGCCGTGCCTCGCCCTCCGCGGTCAGCGCCGGCGGCTCGGCGGTCCAGCGGCGGGTGAGCCCGCCGAAGCCGCCCGTTCGGATCAGGACGGCGCGCATGTGTCACGCCATCCGCGCGGGCGCGGCCTCGACCCCGACCGCCGCCCAGGCTTCCGTCACGATCTCGTGCGCGGCGGCGCCGGCGAGCTCGCGGGCGGAGAGCGCGGTCGCCAGCGCGGCGCCTCGGAAGTCGGCGCCGCGGGAGAGCGTATGGCAGAGCGCGTGGTACCAGATCCGGCCCGCCTTCTCCCAGGCGTGGCCACCGAACGCTTGGGCCGCCAGGTAGAAGGCGTGGTTCGGGATGCCCGAGTTCACGTGCACGCCGCCGTTGTCCTCTTCCGTCTCGACGTAGCCCTTCATCGTCGCGGGCTGCGGATCCTTCCCGAGCCGCCGATCGTCGTAAGCCGTGCCAGGTGCCTTCATCGACCGCAACGCGCGGCCGTGCACGCCCGGCGCGAGGAGCCCCTCGCCGATGAGCCAGCTCGCCTGGTCGACGGTCTGCCCGAGCTTCCACTGCTTGACGAGCACGCCCATCACGTCCGCGAACGACTCGTTGAGCGCGCCCGACTGCCCGTCGTAGAGGAGCGCCGCCTCGGTCTCGACGACGCCGTGCGTGAGCTCGTGGCCGATGACCTCGAGGCACCGCGTGAACCCCTGGAAGAGCTTTCCGTCGCCGTCGCCGAACACCATCTCGCGCCCGTTCCAGAAGGCGTTGTCGTAGTGGCGGCCGAAGTGGACCGAGGCGTCGAGCCGCTCGCCCCTGTCGTCGATGGACCGCCGCCCCAGCACCTCGGCATAGAAATCGTAGGTCGCGCCAAGCCCGTCGAACGCCTCGTTCACGGCGGGATCGCGCGCCGGCGCGTCGGTCTCACCCCGGACCAGCTTGCCAGGCAGGCGCTGCACGTGCCCTGCGTCGTACAGGGTCCGCCGCTTCTCACCGGCCTGAACACCGCCGCGCTGGCCGGCCACGGCGTGACGCTCGCCGCGCATCCGCTCGGTGGCGACGAGCGTGTCGATGGCGCCCTCACGCTCCTCGTCCTCGCCGTGCTGCGCCACGTGGCGGAGGACGTGCGGTGGGACGATACCGTACGGCGCGTGAAGCGGGCGGGGCGTGCTCATGCGCCCGACGATGACTGAACGTGACGTCCGACTCAACTAGAAACCGCTCGATGCACCCCCCGCCAGGGTC
>Ga0318572_10000126_pt1 | contig 31260 bp, 33 predicted proteins | sample GRESIP089b5f20_FD_202528 | JGI IMG/M metagenome (GOLD analysis project Ga0318572, IMG submission 202528) | Tropical soil microbial communities from Luquillo Experimental Forest, Puerto Rico - GRE.SIPMG.089b5f20 | ecosystem: Environmental > Terrestrial > Soil > Tropical forest > Bulk soil...
AGCACATCGACGCGAGAAGCGCCAAGAGCCATACGCACTCCGATCTCGTGGGTTCGCATTTGGGTCCGATAGGCCACAACTCCGTAGATCCCGGTAACTGCAAGAACCAACCCGATCAGCGCGAACATCCCCGCCAGGGCACTCTGTATGACAGCGAAACTGCTCGCCATCTGGGTACTCTCTCGCATGGGACGCACATCGAAAACCGGCAGCCGTGTATCGATTTCGTGGATGGCGTTCTCCACCGCCGGCGCGAGGTCGGCCGGATTTCCCTCGGTCTTCACCTGCACGATCGTCTCGTACCCCACCTGGAAAAAACTCATGTAGACCATAGGCTCGGGTGACTCATTCATTAACATATGTATCGAATTTTTCGCGACGCCGACAACCGTGAAAGGGCGGCCCCACACCATGAGTTTCTTTCCCATCGGATCCTGTCCCGGCCAGTAACGCCTCGCCGCAGTCTGATCCACGATGAGTACCCTCGGGGCTTTTTCATCGTCCTCCGGCGTAAACTCGCGTCCTTCCAAAATGGGTATATGAAGGGATTCGAAATACCGCGGGGCCACCTCGGCGTGGTACACCTGCAAAGATTCATGCGGGTGTGGCACATACCCTTCCGGATACGCATCTTCGCCCTTGTGGCTCAGGGTCATCGGAATCCAGTCGGTAAAAGACGCAATCTTCACGCCGGGCAAGGCCGACACGCGATCGAGTATCTTGTGACGGATCACCCGTTCCTCGTCGCGGCTGTAGCCGGCGATATTCACTCCCACGGTCGCAGTGAGAATGTGGTCCTGCTCAAATCCCGGATTCGCGCTGGCGAGATTCCGCAGTGTTCGCAGAAAGAGCCCGCAGCACAACAGCAGAGGAAGTGAGAGCGCGATTTGCGCTACCACCAACGCGCTAAGCAATTTCCGGTTGCGCGATCCGCCGGAGATACTTGCCGACTCTGCCTTGAGTACCTCAATGGCCGGCGCGTGAGACGAACGCCAGGCGGGCAGCGCCCCGCAGAGCATGCCGGCCAACAGGGACAACACCGCAATCCCGATGACCACCTTATGGTCCATGCTCCCGTTGAGTATGAGCGGATTCGAGTTCGCCGGAAAGAACCAGGCGAATGTCTTCGAAGTCCACGATGTCAACACAAGGGCCACGGCTCCTGCGACGATAGAAAGCACCACGCCTTCCATCACCATCTGCCGCACCAGTTGCATACGATTCGCTCCGAGCGACTGCCGGATCGCAAGCTCGCGCCGCCGGGCTACAAACCTCACCAGCGTGAGCGTAGCCACGTTCGCGCTGGTCAGCAACAGCACCACAGCGGCGAAGGCCAGCAGGATGGGCAGAGTCGCCGCCATGTATCCGTTGGCGCCGAATGGCGAGCGCCACATGGGATCCAGCGTGATCCGGTTCTCGCCCAGATGATCATCCGGAAACGACGCGACAATATTGTGCATCACGGTGTCGAGGTCCTGGGCTGCCTGGTCACGGCTCACACCAGGCCGCAATCTTCCTATTACGTTCAGCCAGACCGCACTACCACTGCGATGCGTCATCCGCCACGCGTCCGTCCCGAGGGGATCGAGTGTTACCCACAGATCTTCGCGGATCCCGGGCATTGCTCCGACAACCCCCTCTGGTGCCACACCGATCACCGTCACAGGATGCCGGGCAACCTCGATCGACTTGCCCACAATTGCCGGGTCTTTGGCATAACGCGTCTTCCAGAGCGAGTAACCCAGAACCACGTTGGGGACAGCATCTGGACGCGTCTCTTCTTCAACCCGAAAGAAACGCCCCAGCATCGGCTTGATGCCGAGCACATCGAAATAATTCGCCGACACGTTCGCAATATAGGCACGTTCCGGCTGCGCGCCGCCAGTCAGCGTGATCCAATCGTGATGATAGGCAAGTATTCCGGCGAAGGTGTGGTTCTGTTCGCGCAGATCCCGATAGTCGAGATACGAGAAGGGCGGAGTCGGAGAGAAGTTGCGTTCCCCTCGCTGCAGGCTCACAAGATCGCCCGTGTCTCGCGCGCCCGGAATCGGACGCAACATGGTGCCATCGATCCAACTGAACACGGTGCCATTGGCGCAAATCGCTACGGCCAGCATCGCCGTCGCGGTGATCGTAAAGCCGGGGCTCTTGCGCAGTTGCCGCAAGGCATAGCGGACATCCCGGCCTAATTGTTCAAGCCAGCCTTGGCCCCACATCTCGCGCGTCACATCTTGCACCAGAGGAATATTTCCGAATTCCCGCACTGCCACTTGTCGCGCCGACTCTGCCGTCTCGCCTCGCGCCACTCGATCTGCAATTGCCATCTGCAGGTGAGCATCGATCTCTTCCTGCAATTCGCGCTTGCGCCGTTGAAAACCGAAGCTCGGAAACCATTTCATGACTCACTCTCCTCCGGCCTCATGTACATCACCGCCCCAATCGCTTCGACAATCCGCTCCCATCTGCCCAGATCCGAGGCCAACTGCTTTTTCCCTTTGGCGGTGATTCGGTAATATCGGGCCCTTTGCTTGCTCTCTGACTGCTTCCACTCCGACTGCACCCAACCCTGACGCTCCAATCGATGGAGGGCCGGATACAGTGATCCGGTCTCCACCCGAAGCACTTCTCCGGATCGCAAACGTAACGCCTGAACAATGCCATATCCATGCTGCGGCCCCCATTGCAGCGTTTGAAGAATGAGCATGTCGAGTGTTCCCTGCAGCAGCTCAATGCGGTTCTTATACTGGTCCTTCTCGCTCATAGATGTAGACACCCTACCCCCAATGGAAGTAGATTGTCTACATCGTTTTGTACGTACGTCAGATCTCAGGACGAGAATTGTGATTCTGCATTGGTGCTAAATCGCCAAATCACTCATCGAGGCCAATGGCTACCTATAAGTCGGCCAGGGTTTAGCAATCCAGAATGTTCAACTGACGACTCCAGCTCCAAGGCGAGGTGCTCATCGACCGGCACTGGAGGGCTCGTCGGCAACCGCTGCTTCATATGTGCAGGTCGCCGTTTGCAGCAGCGCGGAGTGCAAGTCCCTGAGCAACTGAGGTGAACTCGTTGCCGCCACGGATCTTCTCCTGACCAAAGCGACCGGTGAATATGCGCCGCACAGCAGGCACGAAAGAACTGCCTCCAGTGAGGAAGACGCGATCGACTTCATGCGGCCTGACGCCGGTACATTTCAATAATCCATCGACGCTGTGCTCGATCGCGGCCAGGTCTTCTGATATCCAGCTTTCGAACTGCACGCGCGATATCGGAATGCGCAGATCGACCGTCGACGCACCGACTGCACCATCTCGGAAGACAAATTCCGCACTCTCCTTCTTCGACAGTTCGAACTTGACCTTCTGCACGGCTTGGTGCAGTTGATAGCCGAGATCGGCTTCGATGACCGCGATCAGGGCCTCGATCTTTTCCGGCTCCAGTGCGCGAATCCACGCGCTTCTTAGAATTTCGCGCACATTGTTGGTGCGCAGAAACGAAAGGTAGTGCCATCGTTCCAAGTTTGCATAAATCCAGGCCGGAACCGCAGGAAGGATCTTGTTAAGCGAACGAGCCTCAGAGTTCGACCCCAGAGCCGGCGATACCAGTTTGCGGACGATCCGCGCATCGAACGCGTCGCCAGCTAATCCCACACCGCTATTACCGATCAGGTCGTCCGGCAGCCGGCCACGCCGCCGCACCTCCGGTCCTACTCGCAACAGTGAAAAATCGCTGGTGCCGCCGCCAAAATCGCCGATCAGGATTAGTTCCTCTCGGTCCAGCGTGGCTTCATACGCGGACGCCGCGGCAACTGGTTCGAACTCGAATTCCACCTCTTCGAATCCAGCCGACATGAAAGCCTCGCGCAGCCGTGAGACAGCGAAATCATCTTCCTCCTCGGAATCAGCTCCAACAAAGCGCACTGGCCGTCCCACGGTTGCTCGCTGGACCGGCTGCTTAAACTGCTCTTCGGCCCGTTTTCGCAGATCGCTGACCATTCGCGTGACCAGCTCTTCCAACCGGTGCCGACGACCGAAGACCTCGGTTCCAGTCAAGGCGCGACTGGACAAATGCGATTTGAGGGACTGAATCAGACGCCCCTTCTCATCGGCGTCGAGGTATCGCTCGATCCCTTCAGGGCCGGAGTAGCCATGGACTCGGCGGTGGCCGTTAATGGTCTTCGATTGTTCAAAATAGAGAACGGATCGACAAGATGAAGTCTCCTCACCGCGAAAGGAAAAGCGAACCAATTGCAATGGCTTTCCAGGCTGCGCCATGGCCACAGCGCTGTTGGTCGTTCCAAAATCGATACCGAAAGAGACTTGCCGCTGCGTACCTGAGCCCATCTCGTTATTATTTCGCAGTGCGCTGGACAACTCGCCTACGATTCGATTTCGGCTCGATGAACGCATTGCCGATTAGGTATAAACCGAGAACCGACGATTCAGGCTGGCGCTTTGCTGGACCAGAGCCCGTTTCCAAATACCGATCCTGGTTCTCGATGAGTGAGTTGGACTGAAATCGTCAACCGAGAATTCGTGGCAAGAATTTTCACTGGTAGACCCCTCGAGAGTAATCTCCGATCGTGCTAGAGCAAGCGCCAGCGCCTCGGGCGCCGTAGTGCATGGGTGCTCCAAGCCGACCGACGTCCGCTGCAATTCGAGCTTCTTGTAGCGGGAGGGCCATGGATTCGACTAGGAATCAGCAGCCTTGCTTTATCGAACCGGCCATTGACCGTCAGCAGATCGGCAAGCCACACGGCGAAAAGCGAAATCAACATTGCGCGCGAAGATGACCCTCTCTGGCCGCAGATCTACTTTATTGAGATGCCTCTGGCGAGCAGCGCCCATGATGACGCCCGGGCTCTTGCGGCCGCACAAAAATGCCTGCAGTTCCTGCCCAACTCACCCTGGAGTGCTAATCAGTGCGCATGGTCGCTCTTTGAGGCCGGCCGCTATCAGGATGCGATCGACCAGTGGCGGACAATGGCGCTGATGGAGCGCGATCAAGACCGCGTTTCCCTGGAGGAGCGGAGGCTGGAAGCTTTCAGGAAAGCCGGTGTAGGCGGGTATGCGCAGGTGCGCCTGCAAGCCAGCCTGTCCAATTGGAAAAGCCCGCACTCCAATGACTTCGTCTCCGCCGAGTGGTTTGCCTTCACTGGCCAGCGCGCCAGGCGATCTCCGAACTGGAGAAGATGGTCGCACGTCATGACGATGACACACTACTGCTTGCCGTTAATCCTATGTATGACAGCCTACATAGTGATCAGCGATATCTCGCACTTCTCCGCCGCGTGGGCTTGCCTCTTCCGGAAGCCGGTGCAGTTTCTCAGTAGCCGGCCAAGGCTTTTCCAACCTGCAATCGGACCGATTCATGGAGTGAGAAACGAATGTACGACACGGGCACTCGTATAACCTAAAGCAAGTGACTCGCGAGCGGCTTCTCCTTGCCTAGATGTGAGGCTACAGCGAAAAACTGGACAGGCAAATCGAAGTGTACGTCTTCATCATATTTCGTCGAATGACCGGATGCTGGCGTTTTCGCCTCGTCGGGCGCATCTTGAGCAGACACCTTTTGAAGGCCCTGTTTCTGACTAACCTCGCAGTTCTTCCAAACATACTTATCGCTGCGACGCCGGTCCCGATTGCTCAGATGTATCACCAGGCTTGGACCACGCGCGATGGGGCTCCCAATAACATCGAAGATTTTGTGCAGGGGCCAGATGGATTCCTCTGGATTACGACTGATGGCGGGCTCTATCGGTTCGATGGCGTTTCCTTTGAGCGCTACGTCTCTTCAGATGGCTCTGCTCTGCGTTCAGATGATCTGAATCGGATCGTAGCGACTCCAGATGGCAGTGTGTGGGTCACCTATATGTTTGCAGGACTGTCCAGGATAAAAGACGGGAAGATTACGACTTTCACGGAGAAAGATGGACTCAGGCCGCAGCAGATTACCGACATCATGCAACGCCCAGACGGCTCAATCTGGATAGGCGGTACTTTCGGCATTCAAGCATTGAAAGGCTTACGGTGGACGGACACGAATATTGGTTGGACAGGCTCAGCGAATACGATCCGTAGCCTATCGATGGATCACGAAGGCAATCTCTGGATTGCGCGAGCGCACGATATGGAGGTGCTTCCGAAAGATGCGAATTCTTTGTCTCCCATAGATATCTCCGTTATGCCGGATATGTTTTGCAAATCAGGAAGTAATGCCGGCGTCTGGTGCCTGAATCCTGGTGCCACGATTCCCGTTGTCCATCTGCAGTGGGTTAATGGCCATGTGAAGCAAACTGCCGTAGCGAATGTGAATCAACCGCGAAGCATTCTTGATTCAGGCGACGGAACTCTTTGGATCGGAACAGAGCACGGAATTCAGAGGTATTCGGTTGCTCCGGCGTCACTCAATGGTCGACCACTGGATAAATTTACCCATCGCGACGGGCTTACTGATGAAGTCGCCTTCGATCTGGCTCGGGACCGCGAAGGAGATATTTGGGTCGCGACGGTAAATGGCCTGGATAAATTTCGGCCGATTCCATTCACGGCAGTTAACCTGAGCGGGGCAGTCGCGGTACAGCTTCCGCATGGAAATCCCGGGGCTCGGGACATTATTGCAACGGATCACCTCATCGACGTTAGTGCGGACAATCCGGTATCTATTTCCGCTAAGTTCGCGGGGAACTGGGCGCGGAGCCTGTTTCGTAGCAAGGATGGAACTCTATGGATTGGAACCACGGGGCATTTATCCTGTTTTGCCAACGGTAAGTTATCCGTCCATTCATTGCCGTCGGATTTGAACGGGCCTCCCGGGCCAGTGCTGGCCATCACCGAAGATGTTAATCATGGAATATGGATATCCCTCGGCTCTGGGCAAGGAGTTTTCCGATTTGATGGCGAGCACTGGATTCGTCGAGGCGCGTACCCTTCATTCCCAGATGAGATAGCCAATTTCGCCGAACGCGATCATACGGGCGCAGTGTGGTTCGGATTTCGTAATGATCGCCTTGTGCGAGTTTCCTCAAGGCAATTACATGAGTATGGGATATCGAACGGTCTCGACCTGGGAGATCTCAAAGCTTTCGCGGAACAAGACGCCAACGTCTGGATCGCTGGCGATAAAGGGGTCGCCGTTCTCAAGGACGATACCGCTTACCCACTCTTACTGGCCGGACAAACGCCCCTTCGAGGGGTGACTGGATTGGCATTTGCACCCGACGGAGCACTCTGGATAAACCAGATTTCGGGAGTGATTCGTATAGCAAAATCCGACCTCGCTCTTGATGTCCTGACATCCGGACGCGCGATTAACTATAGATTGTTTGATTACCGGGATGGGCTACAGGGTATTCCTCATTCGTTACTTGGGCTAGGATCGGCGTGGATGGCGCCCGGAGGAAAGCTGTATGTCGCCAATCGGACCTTCCTCCAATGGGTAGATCCGCTCCATTTGCCGCATAACGACATTCTCCCACAGGCGTGGATTATGGATATGCGAGCGGACGCTAGAGACTATCGGTCTCCGGTCGGAACATTGACACTCAAACCGCGCAGCGAAAGCGTGCAGATCAATTACACTGCGACGAGCCTTCTAATTCCCAGCAGAGTAAGATTTCGCTACCAGCTTGAGGGATACGACCGTCAATGGATCGATGCCGGCACGCGGAGACAAGCGTTCTATGCAAAGCTGCCGCCGGGAAGCTACACATTCAGAGTCATGGCAAGCAATGACTCGGGAGTATGGAGCAAGAGTGTTGCCTCGGTCAGTTTTACGGAGCCGCCGACCTTTGTGCAAACGGTCTGGTTCCACGTTCTCTGGCTGACCGCCATCGCAAGCATCCTTATTCTCGCGTATGTGCTGCGCGTGAGACAGATAACCACTCAACTGAGAAAAGGCATGTACGAACGGCTCGCCGAGCGGGAGCGGATTGCCCGGGACCTGCATGACACGCTCTTTCAGGGAATCCAGGGCCTTCTGCTCCGAATTCATACGCTGAACTCCGGTCTTCCAGAAGCAGATTCAACACGGCAAAGACTGGAGGCAACATTGCAACAGTCAGACCAGGTTATGCGCGAAGCTCGAGAATTGGTACTGGACCTCCGGGTGACCGCATCCACTCCAAATGACCTTCCGGCTTTGCTTACGGATTACGGAAAGACGATGCAGGAGGACCACGTATGCGCTTTTGAAGTGGTAGTCAACGGAGCCGTACGCGCATTGCATCAGGTCGTCTATGAGGAAGTTTCGAGAATCGGTAAGGAAGCTCTTGGCAATGCATTCCGGCACTCAGAAGCGAGATCGATAGAAGTTGAACTGAGCTACGAGCCGAGCGAGCTACGAATGCGTATCCGAGACAATGGCGTCGGCATCGATCCAAACATTCTGGAACAAGGGCGCCGCGACGGTCATTGGGGATTACCCGGCATGCGGGAGCGGGCTCAAAAGATTGGTGCTCATCTTGAGATCTGGAGCCGCGCCGGGGCTGGCACGGAAATCGAATTGCGCGTTGCTGCCAGGATTGCCTTTGCACCGGGGCCGGAAAGCACAACTAAAGCAGGTAGGTTGCATAAATGGTGGCTGCGAATGAAAGGAAAGGCAGGCGAAGGATCTGACGGCGGCATTCTTCCATAACAGTTTCAGGGAGTGCTCGCGTGCCGGTAGGCATCCAAACTCACATATCGAGCAGGCCACGCTTCAGAGCAATCATCACTGCGTGTGTGCGATCGCTCGCATCCAGTTTTGAGAGGATGCTCTTGAGGTGATTCTTGACCGTGTGTTCCGAGATATTCAGCTTCGAGGCGATGATTTTGTTCGAGCTTCCTCCTGCCACCCCGCGCAGAACATCCAGTTCGCGTGTCGTAATGCTATCGTCAGCAGCGTGTGCAGCAATCTCCTGAGCTATCTCCGGCGGAATTCGCTTATGCCCGTTGTGAACCAGACGCACGGTCTCAGCTAGTTCCGTCCGGAGGAGGTTTTTCAGAAGATAGCCAACGGCTCCCGCTCGAAACGCGCGGACTGCCTGAATGTCGCCGGCAGCTGTAGTGAGAACAATGATGCGGGCTTGGGGAAACTCCTGGCGGATCGCTGTGATTGCATCAATGCCATTGACATTCGGCATCCGGATATCCATCAGTGTGATGTCCGGGCGATGCTTACGAAACTGCTCAAGTGCCTGAAGCCCGTCTGAAGCTTCTGCAACTATCCGCATGTCAGGCTGCGCGTCGATCTCACCCGAAATGCCCGCCATCATGAGAGGGTGATCGTCGACGGTCATAACGCGAATGCCCCGAAATTCGCTCACGGAAGACCTCCGCATACCTGGTGTCTACAATCATAAGCCGACTTCTTCCAACTCGCCTGGCTCGAAAGAGCTACGCCAGCCTGTGTCTTTCGAGATTGTTCGGTTTGCCTGCGTCGTATAGCGTTGGTGGGTGCAAAGGCTGTTTTCGATGTTTCCTGGCGGCGCTGCAGGCTATGGGCTCCTCGTGCTTCGGCTGTGCGAAGCAGGCATGCTCATGCACAGTGTATTGCCCGATGAGTCAAGTGCGATTCGGTTGTGGGCGTTAGCCGGAACTGCCATCGTTGCCATGATGCTGTGTCTTGGTGCGCTCACTCCTCTTGGCTGCGGCCTGTCGGGACTCATCCAGATTGTTCTTCTGTTCCGCCACTCAGCCCCGGACCTTCTCCATCCTGTGTTCTCGCTCCTCGTGACCACGGCGGTCTTCCTGATCGGGCCTGGAGCGTTCTCGGTCGATTCGCGCCTCTTCGGCCGACGTCTGATCATTCGGTCCTGACATGCCTCTTTAGTTCTGGCTCGAAAGAGCCATGACATTTGTACTCTAACTAGCCTTACGGACAACTGGCGGTCGCTCTACGCTTTCTCATACGGCTCGCTCCCAGTACTGCAAGGCGGAGTCCACGATCTGTAACGAACAGATTCATTCCGAGGGGGAAACCTGATGGTCTCCTTAGTAACCGAAGGTTCTGTCATGCCGGAACACGAAGATCGGGCGCTGCTCCCCGCAGTCCGCAACTCGCATCGCATGGACTCTGTTCTGGTCACCGAGGGGGCAGCGAGTGAATACAGTCTCCAAATTCAACGCTTGCAGGAGTGTATCTGCCACCTGCTTTCTCGGAATCAGCAACTGAGGATGACGCTAATGAAACTGGAGGAAAAGCAACATGCAGGCCACAATGGCGCCGGTCTCTGAATGTCTTTGCGAATCATTGGAGGCGGCGGGGTACGAACAGTTCGTGAAACTCGCTTTTCATCCTGGTAAATGAAGGAACTCTAAATGTCACAGTTAGCAAACAAAGTTGCAATCGTAACCGGCGGCTCGCGGGGGATTGGTGCCGCCATTGCAAAGCGTCTAGCCTCGGATGGCGCAAACATAGCCATCACCTACACGAAGGGCGCAGATGCGGCTGCATCCGTAGTCAAGGAGATTGAACAGTCAGGCGTTAAGGCTGTCGCAATTCAGGCGGACGCCGCAGATGCCGATGCCGTCACCGCAGCAGTTGAGAAGGTTGTGGCGACTTTTGGCCGGCTGGATGTACTCGTAAACAACGCCGGCACGGCCATTCCCAAGCCATTTGAGGAGACCACGCTGGAAGATATGGACCGCGTGATCGGTATCAATATCCGTGGCGTATTCGTGGCGACCAAAGCTGCTCTGAAGCACATGCAGGATGGGGGACGCATTATCAACATCGGCTCTTCCGTTAGCGAGCGCGTGACGACGCCGGGGCTTGTTGCTTACTCGGCAACCAAAGGCGCCGTGAAGATGTTTACGCAAGGGCTGTCCAGAGAGGTGGGCGGTCGCGGCATTACGGTCAACAATGTTCAGCCCGGTCCGATTGACACTGACCTGAATCCGGCAGCCGGCGACTGGGCCGAGCCGCAGCTGGCAGTCACAGCGCTCAAGCGTTACGGAAAAGTCGATGAAGTCGCCGCACTGGTCTCATTTATTGCCAGCCCGGAGGCCTCCTACATCACTGGAGCGAACCTCACGGTAGACGGCGGCACCAACGCCTGAACAAACCACGAAATATTCCTTTCGACAACCGAGCGCCGGGGCGTTTATCCGGTAAGGAGATTCACACAATGAGTGCATACACAACTGAAACTTTCTTGGCAACGACAGTTCCCACGCAGTTCGTCGAGGCAAACGGCATTCGCTTTGCCTATCGCCGTTGGGGCAAGCAAGGGAAAGTGCCGCTCGTGTTCAATCAGCACTTCACGGGCAACCTCGACAACTGGGACCCCGCAGTCCTTGATGGGCTTGCTACGGAGCGAGAGATCATAATCTTCAACAATGCAGGTATTGCCAGCTCAACAGGTGAGGTGCCAGATACATTTGCCGGCATGGCGAAGAACGCGGAGTCGTTCATTGACGCCTTGGGGTTGAAGCAGATTGACGTGCTCGGCTTCTCTCTCGGCGGTATGGTGGCACAGCAGATCGTACTCGACCGCCCAGAATTGGTCCGCAAGCTGATCTTGATTGGGACCGCTCCCCGCAATCACGATGCTGGCGACGGCGAAGGCTACATCACTCCAGAAACCGCTTCGGTATTCGGCGCAAGCTACGATCCGCCGGAGAATCTGTGGCTCAAAGTATTCTTCACCGACTCCGAAGAGAGCCAGGCTGCAGGCCGCGCATTTCTGAAGCGTTACCTCTCGCGTGCGGTGGAACGCGACGCGCCAATCAGCGATAAGGTTGCGCCAGCGCAGATCGCTGCCATCGGACAATGGGGAGCCCATCCCGGCGAGAAGTTTGCCTATCTCAAAGAGATCAAGCAGCCAACGCTTGTGGTGAACGGAACCCACGATGTGATTGTTTACACCGTGAATTCCCTTTACCTGGCGCAGAATTTGCCGAATGCGAAACTCATCCTCTACCCCGACGCCAACCACGGCTCCTGGTACCAGTACCACGAGGATTTCGTCGCCGAGGTCAACCGATTTCTCGCCTTCTGATGCAGTCGGCGTGCCATGGGATCTGAACTGGAATTGGTCGAACACATCGAAATAGATAGCCGAGAAGCAAAGGCCGAATGCCACTCGACGAATTTATTCAAGGTGTCATGAAGCAGCTTGGCACGGACGCAGAGGAGATCCAGCTCGCGCTACCCCGGGACCACATGAAGGTGCGACGACCAACAACTCGCTGCCCTGAAGAAATTCATTCAGGACGGAATCACAAACGGCTCTCTTGCGCCTGCCATTGCACGCACCTTCCCCTTTGAGCAGATTCAACAGGCCCACCGGTTTCTCGAATCTGGTTCGCAGGTTGGAAAGATCGTGGTTACTGTCTGACGCCACAGAAAGGATATTTATGCCGAGCAATGCCAACCCACAGCCCCTACTTACTCCTGTTCGCATGGGGAGTTTGGAACTGCGCAACCGGATCGTGATGGCTCCGCTCACACGAATGCGCGCGAACAATCCCGGTTATACGCCTACTGAACTTCATGCGGAATACTACGCACAGCGCGCATCTGCCGGCCTCGTCATCGGTGAGTGCACTGAAATTAGTCCGGAAGGATATGGGTGGGCGGATACTCCTGGCCTGTGGAGCAACGACCAGGTTCGCGGATGGCGACTGGTGACCGATGCTGTTCACCGCAAAGGTGGATTGATGTACGCACAGTTGTGGCACACAGGCGCCATGTCTCACCCGGACTTTTTCGGTGGAGAACCACCGATGTCCGCGTCGGATGTCAACCTGGAACAAGAGAGCGTTACGCCTTCAGGACGAAGGCCAACTGTGGCGCCGCGTCCTATGACTAAGGCAGAAATTCGTCAGACTGTCGCGGATTTCGGAAGAGCAGCCAGAAACGCGGTCGATGCTGGGTTTGACGGAGTTCAAATCCAGGCCAACTATCTTTATCTGATCGCTCAGTTCCTCAGCAGCGGTACGAATCGTCGCACCGATGAATACGGAGGCTCAACAGAGAACCGCGCCAGACTTCTCTTTGAAATCACCGAGGAGGCGCTTCGGCATGTAGATGCCGGCAGCGTTGGCATCAAGGTTGGCCCGATGCACTTGGCAGGACCCCTTGCGGCGAATGCTGACACACTTCCGGACATGGAATATGTGATTGGCAAATTGAATGAGTACAACCTGGCACATCTGCTGTTGATGGGAACAAACACGGATGTCACCAGCAGCTTGATTGAACACCTTGCGGGCGATGGCATGTATCGCCACTTCCGTTCGCTCTATCACGGTCACATAATCGCCAATGTCGAGATGACGCAAGAGCGCGGAAACCGTCTGATCTCGGAAGGTTTGGCAGATTCCATCGCATTCGGGCGGCCGTACGTCGCCAATCCCGATCTGCCGGAACGCTTTCTGTCTGGTGCTCCGCTCAACGAGATAGATTGGCCAACGGTGTATGCGACCGGCCCAAAAGGGTATATCGATTATCCCGCTTTGGATGTCGCGGTGGCGTCCGGGGTAAATGGCTAGAGATGCATAGGCTCATGGGATTGTGAACGGCGGATCGAAGCTGTAAGCGGCCAAAGAAAGAGAACAGGGGAGGAACCGCGATGACGTCTACGCTCGAACAAAACAAAGCTCTTGTGCTGGAAGCATTCGACACGCTCTTCAACAAGCGCGATTATACGGCGGCGGAACGGTACTGGTCGCCTCAATACATTCAGCACAGCGCGCATATTGAACCTGGGCGCGAAGGGCTCTTTAATCTGATCCGCAGCCTTCCGCAAACTCTGCGATACGAGCCGGGAGCGATTGTCGCCGAGGGCGATTGGGTCATCGTGCATGGCCGGTTCAGCAATTTCGGGCTACCCGTGAACTGGATCGCGGCCGACATCCTGCGCATCGAGAACGGCATTCTGGCCGAGCACTGGGATGTCATCCAGGACGAAGCTACCGAAGAACAGTCGAAGAGCAAGGCTCCGATGTTCGGCACATCGTTTCCTGCAATCAGGTCGCTTTAGGCGGTTGCACAGTACGAAACGCTGCCCAGGAAAACATTATCTGTGCCGCAAGGAGTCCTTTATGATTCGCCACATTTCATGGATCATTCTATTTTTTGCGTGTGTCTCTATTGCGCGCGCTGCCCGCAGAGTCAACGTAGCTATGAATATGGACTCGGCGAAAGCTGTGCTGGAAGTGCTGCGGAACCCCGCGCTCAGCCATGAAGACAGTTTGCGGATAGCTGCGCCTTGCAACCGGCAGCGACTGGCGGGTGCGGCTTCGACGCGACCGGTATTGATCGAACGATACGGCTGGACTACCGCCTCTTCCTTCCACCTGAGCAACGCGTGAGGGTGTGGCGATGCGTACAGGGGATTTATCGGTTATGCAGACCTTTCATCGCATGATCGAAGATTGCGTCGATGTAGGCATTGGACAATGGTCCGGTTCCCATCTGCAGGCGGTAGTACATAGGCGCGTAAAGGAGGTCGATGATGGCGTTGGGATCAGCGTCCGGTCGAAGATAGCCTTTCCTGATCCCTTCTTCAAAATAGGCGACCGCCATCCGGCGCCGTGGCATGGTCCATCGCTCACGAAGCGCAGCCGCAAGCTCAGGATCGAGTTGCGCGGCGGCAAGAAGCGCACGGATCAACGCGCCGTCTTTTCCTCGAAAGGCCTTGGCCATCGTGCGCATCTGCAGACGAATCGTGTCCAGGTAATTCGAACCGGGAATAAAAAGAGTGCCGGGATCTACCCTGGCCACGAATGCGTCCATAACAATGGCCGCCTTATTTGGCCAGCGGCGATAGAGCGTCATACGCCCGACACCCGCTTTCGCCGCAATGGCATCCATGCTGAGCGCGCCAAAGCCTTGCGACAGAACCAGGTCGGCCGCGGCTTTCAGAATAGCCTGGTGAATCTTTGGACTTCTTGGCCGTCCTCCCTTTGGACGCTGCGCTTCCTGTCGATTTTCGAGCAATTCCCTGCCCCCGCAAAAAGAAGAAATCTCCTGAATCCTTCATGGTACATGTCGTATCGAATACTTAGAAACGATACGGTACATACCGTATCGTAACAAGGAGAACCAATGCCAAACGAATCACAGAGCGCTGTTCTGATTGCCGGCGCAATCGCGGGATGGAAAACGACCCTCGACAAGGCCGACAAATTCTTCGCGAATCTGGACGAGGTTGCCCTCTACCAGGAGGTTGCTCCCGGACGAAATCGATTGATTTACCTGTTGGGCCACCTGACCGCGATGCACGACCGGATGATCGCTCTTTTGGGCTTCTCTGACCGTGTCTGCCCAGAACTGGATGAGGTGTTTCTGACTTCTCCCGACAAGGCGGTCGAACTTCCGTCCGTCGAAGCAATCCGCTCGCGGTGGAGCGAGGTTAGCACAAAGCTGAACAGTGGCATCGACGCACTCTCTACAAGCGACTGGTTGACGAGGCATACGGCAGTCTCCGAAGAGGATTTCGCCAGGGAGCCACTGAGAAACCGCTTTTCAATTCTGCTTTCGAGAACGAATCATCTTTCGCACCATCTGGGTCAAGCCGCGCTGGTTCGAAAGTAAACCACAATTAGTCTATGCCGGCTTTATCGGGTGGGAGGACTACCTGGAAAGACGGCGGGCGCAACGGCCTTTTCGCAGGCAAGCCTGGAAAAGGAGAGATGAGAGGAAAATCGAATGTCAGAGCAAGTTGTCATCATTACAGGCGCGCTTACCGGAATCGGCCGTGCAACCGCGGAAGCATTCGTGAAGAAGGGTGCCAAGCTGATTATCTCCGGCCGCGATGAAACCAAAGGCAAAGCGCTTGAGAAGGAGCTCAAGGCCAGCGGCGGCGAGGTTACGTTTATCCGCGCCGATGTTCGCCATGACGATGAGGTGAAGAACCTGATCGATCAAACGGTCGCGAAGTACGGGCGCGTCGATGTAGCCGTGAACAACGCCGGCACGGAAGGCAAGCCGGGGCCTTTGACAGAGCAGACGGCTGAGACCTATGCAGCAACATTTGACACCAACGTGCTTGGAGCCGTGCTCAGCCTGAAGCATGAACTGCGCGTAATGACGGCACAGAAGAGCGGAAGCATCGTGACTATCTCATCGACCTTCGGGCGGCAGGGTGCTCCGGGCGCATCTCTGTACGTCGCAAGCAAACATGCGGTAGAGGGACTGACGAAGTCGGCGGCATTGGAAGGCGCTGCGGCAAATGTGCGGGTGAATGCCGTAGCCCCCGGCGCAACCGATACTGGAATGCTGGATCGCTTTACCGGATCGGATGACGTGAAGCAGTGGCTCATTAACCAAGTTCCGGCAAAGAGACTAGCCACACCGCAGGAAATTGCGAATGCGGTTGTTTTTCTGGCCTCTGATGAAGCATCGTTCATTACCGGATCATCCCTGGCAGTTGACGGAGGCAAGTTGGCGCAGTAAGCCGTGTTGCGTGACCTGCGTTCCGCTTGTGATCTGCTACGGCAGCGCAAGCGGGGCACCAGGATATTGTGGCGCCAGAGTGACTGTAGACACAGGCTAGCTGCACAGATTCAACCCACGAGCGCAGGAGGAATTATGAAACTAACAGGAAATACAATCTTTATCACAGGCGGAGGCTCAGGCATTGGCCGTGGTCTTGCCGAAGCGCTGCACAAACTCGGCAACAAAGTCATCATCTCAGGCCGGCGCAAGGCAAATCTCGACGGCGTCGTGAACGCAAATCCTGGTATCGATTCAATTGAGCTCGATATTACTGATCCTGCAAGCATCCATGAAGTAGCAGGAAAGCTGATCGCCAAATATCCTGACTTGAATGTGCTTATCAACAACGCAGGCATCATGGAAATAGATCAGGCCGCCGGGGTCATTGACGAGAGCCTTTTGACCAGGACAGTGAACACCAACCTGCTTGGCCCCATCCGCCTGACCTCGGCCTTGATTGAGCAGTTGAAGAGCCGCGGCGGCACGGTAGCTTACAACACATCCATACTCGCCTTCGTGCCGTTGACCTTCACCGCCGTCTATTCGGCAACGAAGGCCGCATTGCACTCGTATGTGCTGTCGCAGCGGTTCCTACTGCGCGAAAGCGGAGTGCGTGTTCTTGAAATTGCGCCGCCGTGGGTACGCACAACCTTGATGAACAGCGAGGAGGCCGAGAAAGCCATGCCGCTCGACGAGTTCATCAACGAAACCATCAAGGTGCTGGAGCTCGGGAGCGACGAAGTCCTGGTGGATATTGCAAAGCCGTTCCGTGACAATCCAGGTCCCAAGGAACACGCCTTCGTTAATTCCTTCAACCAGCAAATGCTAGAGCTCTTTTCTGAGCCTGCCGCCAAATAACGCTGATAGAAGACCTGGGCTGGCAATACCGGCCCAGCTCTAACTCATTTCACTAACGCATCGTCTTCGGCTGCAGATAAGGAGTATCCCATGCCGAGCAAGAGAAAACTATTCACGGCCATTTCGCTCGGAGCCATAGAACTGAGTCATCGTGTCGTCATGGCTCCGTTAACGCGGCTGAGAGCCGATGTGCCTGGCGATGTGCCCAATAACCTCATGCTTGAGTACTACGCACAACGCGCCTCGCGAGGCGGTCTCATCATTACCGAGGCGACAGCCATCTCCATCACTGGGCGCGGCTATCTTGGTGCGCCCGGGATTTATACCAGCGAGCAGGCCGCCGGCTGGCGGCGCATTACAGACGCCGTGCATGAAAAAGGCGGAAAGATCGTTCTGCAACTCTGGCATGTTGGACGTACAAGCCACGTAGACATGACCGGAGGCGTAGCGCCGGTCGGTCCATCCGTCGGTGTTCCGTACGAAGGAAGAGCATACACACACAATGGTTGGGTGCCGGTTTCCCCCAACCGTGAACTTGGCCTCGATGAGATTCCCGCGCTTCTCGACGACTATCGCAAAGCTGCGGTCCTCGCAAAAGAGGCCGGCTTTGATGGGGTCGAATTGCACGCGGGCAACGGGTATTTGCTCGACCAGTTTCTGCAAGACGGCAGCAATCGCCGTACTGACCAATATGGCGGCTCAGTTCAGAACCGCGCGCGCCTTTTGCTGGAAGTGCTTGAAGCTGTCTTATCCGTCTGGAGTAGCGACCGGGTTGGCGTCCGCATCTCACCCAACACTCGCTTCAACGGAATGTCAGACAGCAACCCGAAACTGCTCTTCAATCACGTCGCGGCGGCATTGAACCACTATTCTCTGGCCTATCTCCACATCATTGAGCCGCGCATCAGCGGCAACATAGAGGTGGAAGAAGGCCTTCCAGTTGTTGCCGCTGCAGAATTGCGGAATATCTTTCGCGGCAGAATCCTCGCTGCGGGAGGCTTCGATGCCGATGGCGCCGAGGAAACTCTCCAGCGTGACGAAGCCGATGCGATTGCCTTTGGCCGCTTCTTCATTGCCAATCCTGACCTCGTCAAACGCATTGAGCATGGATTGGCCTTGAATCCCCACAACCGCGCGACATTCTATGGCGGCGACGAGCATGGCTATACCGATTACCCGCTTTATGAATCCGTAACCGCATAAGGCGCCGTGCGACTCCATACACGGCGAACAAAAATAGCGACCGGAGAAGAAATCGACGATGAGCACATTACTGGAAGATGTTCTGGAGGCACACGGAGGCCTGCAAAGATGGCAGCAAATACGGTCCCTACAGGCAGAACTGTCGATTGGCGGGCTCCTCTGGGATTTGAAGTGCAGGTCTAAGTCTGTAGCGAAAATGACAATTCATGCCTCGGTTCACGAGCAGCATATCGAGATTCATTTGGAAGCCGACAAAAAGCGGATTTACTTTTCCCCTCAAGAAGTGCGGGTTGAAACCGAGGATGGCATTCCGTTTGAACAGCGTAGCGACGTGCGCGCTGATTTCAAGGGGCAGTCCCTGCGTAGCCCATGGAGCGATGCACAAGTCGGTTATTTTAATGGTTACGCCCTGTGGCAGTATCTGACAGCCCCATTTCTGTATTCATATCCGGGCTTTCAGGTAGAAGAGGTAGCCCCCTGGCAGGAGGACGAAGAAACCTGGCGCGTGCTCAAGATCGTATTTCCTGAGCACATTGTCGCGCATACTCGCGTGCAGTATGCCTACTATGACAGCGATGGTTTGTTGCGCAGGCATCAATACACTGTGGATGTAATGGACGGGGCCTCCGGAGTAAATTATGCCGAGGGCTATCAGAATGTAGATGGAATTTTGGTTGCCACCAGACGGCGTGTTTATTCATTCGACAGGGAATTTCAAAAAATCCAAGAACCGTTACTGGTTTCAATCGACATCGATAGGGTAGAGTTGGCAAGCGACTCGATGAGCTGGCGATAGATCGCCAAGTCACGTTTCCAGCCGTCGCTGTTCTGGAGATGCGCATTGCCCTGTTGGCTACATCTGAGCCACGACAGTCTGGCAAACTTGCAAATCACCGTCAAGCGGCGTTGATTGGGACGACTTTGCTCTCTCGCAGGGCCTTGATGTCGCGAATGGGTGGCTGACCGAAGAAACGACTGTACTCACGGCTGAACTGGCTGATGCTCTCGTAACCAACTTCGTAGGCTGCGCTGGTAGCATCGAGGCCGTCCATAAGCATTCTTTGCCGGGCTGTCTGCATTCGAAGTTGCTTCTGGTATTGAAGCGGACTCATTGCCGTCAACGCTCGAAATTGATGGTGAAGCGTCGACACTCCCATCCGTGCAACTGCCGCGAGTTCGTCCATGCGCAACGGCTTGGCAAAGTTGGCCCGGAGCCACGCAATCGCTCTCGCGGTCCTGTGGCTTAGATCGCCTGTGGTTGCAATGGCACGGAGTCGTTCTCCCTGTGGTGTGCGGAGAATACGGTAGACAATCTCTCGTTGGATGAGGTGACTCAAAAATGGAATATCTTCGGGAGTTTCGAGCAGGCCGACCAGCCGAGTGCAGGCGCCGAGAAGTCCGACTGTAGTCTCGCCCACGGCAATCCCACGCGAGTGACCAGAGGTTTCGGGTTCTGGCAACTCCTCGCGGCTAATGACCTCCCTTACTGTCGGCATATCAAGCTGAAGAAACATGGAGAGCAGGGGGACCTGTTCCGATGCCTCGACGATTTGACTCTCAGCCGGAACGTCAATCGAAGACAGGAGAAAGGACGATCCGTCGCAAAGATAAATGTGCCCTCCGAGGTTGACCCGTTTGCGCCCCTGCACAAAAACGGAAAGGCTCGGCTCATAGGAAGCTCGATAACATGCTGTCGGCTTCGTTCGACGGTAAAGTGCCATGCCGGGAATAGCCGTAATGTTTTCACCCGGTGACGGCGCATATGCCGCGATCTTGCGTGCGAGTTCCTCGCGCATTGCGATCACCGTTTTGTCTTGATCCCCGGGTTTCTTTGTCCGTTTTGTCGCCACGTTGCTGCCCTTCCCCTCAAACAGCGTACTGCGAAGCAACTCAGTACGTGCACAAAATCTGCCACCAAGACAGAATTAGGCAAACAATTGGCAGGATCGGGAAAGCGCCGACCATATATCTCTCGCTATGGTTTGAGTGTCAGGAGGACGGTCATGCAAAAGCGGAGACTTGGGGGCGGTGATCTCGAAGTATCGGCCATCGGATTCGGCTGTATGGGGATGAGCTGGTCGTACGGGCCTCCGAAGAACAAGCAAGAAATGATTTCGCTGCTTCACGCCGCAGTGGATCTGGGTGTGACCTTCTTTGACACGGCCGAAGTCTACGGTCCGCTGCTGAACGAAGAGCTGGTCGGCGAGGCTCTCGCGCCATTTCGCAGGAAAGTTGTCATCGCGACAAAGTTCGGCTGGGAAGCAAATCCGGATGATGGCGGCAAATGGAGCGCCCTCAACAGCCGGCCGGAGCATATCAAGCAGGTCGCGGAAAGTTCGCTCAAACGGTTGAAGGTTGATGCCATCGATCTCTTCTACCAACATCGCGTCGACCTGAATGTTCCGATCGAAGATGTTGCAGGCGCCGTAAAGGATCTGATTCGCGAAGGCAAGGTGAAACACTTCGGCCTCTCGGAAGCGAGCGCACAAACCATTCGCCGGGCTCATGCCGTTCAGCCGGTCGCTGCACTCCAGAGCGAGTATTCGCTGTTCTGGCGCGAACCCGAAGAAACGGTGATGCCGACACTCGAGGAGCTTGGCATCGGCTTCGTTCCGTTCAGCCCCCTGGGCAAGGGCTTCCTGACCGGCAAGATCGACGCAAACACAACTTTCGACAGCACCGATTTCCGCAGCAGCGTGCCGAGGTTCAATCCGGAGAACCGCAAAGCGAATCAGGCACTGGTGGATATGGTCAGTTCTTTCGCCGAGCAAAGGAAGGTGACTCCGGCCCAGATCTCACTGGCGTGGCTGTTGGCGAAGAAGCCGTGGATCGTTCCGATCCCTGGCACTACGAAGCTGGCGCGCCTCGAAGAGAATCTTGGAGCGGCGAACGTCAGCTTGACCACAGACGAAGTGCGCTCCCTTGAAGAGGCTTCGTCAAAGATCAAGCTCGAAGGGGCTCGCTATCCAAAATTCCATGAGCAGCTGGTCGGCCGCTAGCGTTAGCCGCAGGGGGATCGGAAATGACTCTGCGTTATGGTGTATGGGTCGTGGTTACGGCAATCGCTGGACTGGTTTCGGTTCAGTCCGCGATGTCCCAGGCGACGAGCCCTGGATCCGACAGAGAAAGACTGATTGGGGCGTGGCATCTTGTGCACATTGACTCGCCCAGAGCAGATGGCAAGCCGAGCGATACCTCGCAGCCGATAGGCATGCTGATCTACACGCGAGACGGTCACATCTCTGTGCAGTTGATGTATCCCAAGTCGGCGAGTTCTCTATCCAATGAATACGTCCGGAGTGGGTACGAAGCCTCCTTTGGAAGCTTCACGATCGATGAAAGAACACGCACGCTGACCCATCACGTGCAGGGATCGGTTACGGGCGACCTCCTTGTCGGCAAGGACCTTCCTCGCCGATACACGCTCACCGAAGACGGTCGCCTCATTATTCGCTCGGCCAACCCCGAGGAACACTGGTCCGTTACATGGCAGCACTACTGAGCGCATAGCGTATCGGGACAATTGGCCGCCGCCCACAAATCTAAACAAAGGGGGTAAAGCAATGCAGAAACGCAAATTGGGAAAGAGCAATCTTGAAGTCTCGGCCATGGGGCTCGGCTGCATGAGATTAAGTCCTGGTCACGGAGCAGTGTCGGGGACCAGACAGGAGATGATTGCCCTCATTCGGGCTTCCGTCGAACGCGGCATCAACTTCTTCGATACCGCTGAGGTTTACGGTCCATTCGTGAATGAAGAGCTGGTGGGCGAGGCCCTCGCTCCAGTCCGTGACCAGGTGGTGATCGCGACCAAATTCGGCTTCCAGATCGACTCCGAAAGAGATCCGCACCCGGTGGGTCTGAACAGCCGTCCGGAGTACATCAGAGAGAGTGTCGATGGTTCGCTGAAACGGCTTAAGGTTGACACGATCGATCTGCTCTATCAACATCGCGTCGATCCGAACGTACCCATTGAAGACGTGGCGGGCACCGTCAAGGACCTGATCCAGCAAGGCAAGGTCAGGCACTTCGGCTTGTCTGAAGCGGGCGCACAAACCATCCGCCGGGCGCACGCCGTTAAGTCTGTTACAGCACTTCAGAGTGAATACTCGCTCTGGTGGAAACGCCCGGAAGAAGAGATTATTCCGGTGCTCGAAGAGCTTGGCATCGGGCTTGTTCCATTCAGTCCGCTTGGCAAGGGATTCCTGACCGGAGCGATTACAGAAAACACGCAGTTTGACCCAGAGGACAATCGCGGCAGTTTCCCCCGCTTCTCGCCGGAAGCCCGTAAGGCGAATCAAGCTTTGGTAGATCTGATTGCATCATTCGCCACGAAGAAGAACGCGACGTCGGCTCAGATCGCACTCGCGTGGCTCCTCGCACAAAAGACTTGGATCGTTCCCATTCCTGGGACCGCCAAGTTGAAGCGTCTCGAAGAGAACATCGGAGCGGTCTCTGTCGAACTCACCCCGGATGATCTCCGTGAACTTGACGCCGCAACCGCGAAGATCCCCGTTTACGGAGACCGCTATCCAGCGGCTCTCGAACAAATGACCAATCGATAAGGGCAGCATGGAGTAGAGAAAAGATGAAGCAGACGATGAAGCTCTTATTCGCGCTTGCGGTCTTGCTGGTTTCTATCCCGGCTTCATCTCAAATGGAGAACAAAGCAGTCATGCAGAAGTCAGGTGCAACTCAAGCAACATCGATGCTCGACGACATCCACGCAGTTTCGCCGGCGCTTGAGCGATATACAAAAGATCGCCTCCTAGGTGACCTGTGGAAGAGGACTGAGCTGTCTGCGCGCGACCGCAGCATCGTAACTTTGGCAGCTTTAATTGCGCGCAATCAGACCGTGCAGATGCCGTACTACCTCAATCTCGCGCTCGATAACGGAGTCAGGTCCAGCGAAATCTCAGAGATCATCACGCATCTCGCTTTCTACTCCGGCTGGGAGAATGCGATGTCAGCAGTCGTCATCGCCAAAGATGTCTTCCGTAAGCGCGAAATCGGACCCGATCAGCTTCCAGACGCCACGGTAGACTTCCTTCCTCTTAATGAGGCCACGGAGAAGCAACGCGCAACCAGTGTCGAGCAGAACTATGGAACAGTCGCCCCGGGCGTTGCCCAGTACACCACCGATGTGCTCTTCCGAGATCTTTGGCTGCGTCCTGGACTGGCACCGCGCGACCGCAGCCTGGTAACGGTCAGCGCGCTCATTGCATCAGGACAGGTTGCGCAGATCGGCTATCACCTCAATCGCGCGATGGACAACGGCTTGACACAAAGACAAGCTTCGGAGGCGCTCACACAACTGGCGTTCTATGTGGGCTGGCCCAACGTCTTCTCCGCGCTACCTGTCGTTAAAGAGGTGTTTGAGAAGCGCACCAAGTAGAGCTCCAAGGAGTGAACCATGCCCCATGTTGTCGTGAAACTTGTCCCCGGGAGTTCGGAAGAGCAAAAGAGCCAGCTTGCCGAAGAGATCGTGAAAGGCGTTATGCGCGTTCTGAACAGAAAAGAAGAAGTCATTTCTGTTGCGCTCGAAGAGGTCGATCCCAAGGATTGGACAGACAAAGTTTATATACCCGATATCCAGGGCAAGTGGAACACGCTCTACAAAAAGCCGGGATACGACCCGCTCAAAAAGTGAGGAACTCGAAATGAATATCTCCTTTGAAGGAAAAGTTGCGCTCGTTACAGGCGCGGCGTCAGGACTGGGCCTTGCCACGGCCAAGGCATTTGCTGAATCGGGCGCCTCCGTCGCGCTGGCCGACTGGAATACAGAAGCGGTACAATCCGCGGCCGAAGAGCTTGCCACGCAAGGGCACAAGACGCTCGCAATTCGCTGCGACGTATCCGATGACGCGCAGGTGGAGGTCATGGTTAAAGAGACGGTCGCCGCATTCGGCAGGCTTGATGCAGCCTACAACAATGCCGGCGTTCAAAACATTCTTGCAGAAACGGCCGACGCTACCCGCGAAGACTACGACCGGGTGATGAGCATCAACCTGCGCGGTGTGTGGAGTTGCATGAAGGTTGAATTGCAACAAATGCGCAAGCAAGGCAACGGTACCATCGTCAATTGCTCTTCGCTCGGAGGGCGCGTTGGTGGTGCGGAGCGTGGGATCTATCATGCCGCCAAGCACGGAGTCATTGGATTTACGAAAAGCGCGGCTCTCGAATACGCTGCACGCGGCATTCGCATTAACGCCGTATGCCCGGGGCTGATTTGGACACCGATGGTCGACCAGATGGTCGCCGCCGGTCAAGGGGAGGCTCTCAAGGCGATGGAGAAGAGTGTTCCCATGAGACGCGTTGGTCGCCCTGAAGAGATTGCAGATGCCGTTCTGTGGCTCTCAAGCGATGCTGCAAGCTATGTAACTGGCCAGTCCATCTCGGTGGATGGCGGCTACATCATGCTCTAAAGAAGACGAGGTAATTATGCGAGGAGCTGTTCTTCACGGACCGAATGACCTGCGCTTCGAAGAGCGCGAAACGCCTGCCATCATCAAGCCAACCGACGCCATTATCAGGATTTCGGCCACCTGCGTCTGTGGTTCTGACTTGTGGCCGTATCGTGGCATTCAGAAGATTGCGCAGCCCACACCAATGGGACATGAGTATTGCGGCATCGTCGAGGAAGTCGGAAGTGCTGTCAAGACGGTGAAGCCTGGACAATTCGTTATTGGCTCCTTCTTCGCCTCGGACAACACCTGCCCTCATTGTCATGCTGGATACCAGACGTCGTGCCAGCAACGCGAGTTCGTCACTACAGCGCAAGCGCCCGTGCTCCGGGTCCCTCTCGCCGATGGGACGCTCGTTGCGACCCCCGACGTTCCCGCAGATGACATGGTCCCCAGTTTGTTGACGCTCTCCGACGTGATGGGTACAGGGTGGTTCGCGGCAGATGCTGCGAATGTGAGGCCGGGTTCCACCGTCGCGGTCGTGGGCGATGGCGCGGTCGGCTTGCTTGGCGTTCTCTCCGCGAAACTGATGGGAGCCGAGCGGATCATCGCAATGAGCCGGCATGACACGAGACAGAAGCTGGCGAAAGAATTCGGAGCGACGGACATTGTGACCGAGCGTGGCGACGACGGTATTGCCCGTATCAAGGAGCTGACCAAAGGCGTCGGAGCCGATTCGGTCCTCGAATGCGTAGGGACTCAGGAATCGATGATGCAAGCGATCCGGTCCACGCGTCCGGGAGGAGGAGTCGGCTATGTCGGCGTACCTCACGGCGTCGAGTTGGACGGGGAGCAACTGTTCTTTGCCCACATCCATCTCCACGGCGGTCCTGCTCCCGTCCGCCGCTACCTGCCGGAACTGATCAAGCTCGTTTTTGAGGCAAGAATCAATCCCGGCAAGGTGTTCGACCAGGTCCTCCCTCTCGATCAGGTTGCAGAGGGCTATCGGGCAATGGACGAACGCCGCGCAATCAAGACATTGTTGCGCCCATGAGGTGATCGGCATCCCTGTCGTAACAAGCAAAGTGCTCACTGTTAGAAAGGAAGTTGCAATGGCCACGTGGTCAAATGAAGAACTCAATAGGATTGCCGAGGCCGACGATCTTCATATTTCGCCCTTTCGCGAGGACGGAGTCACATACGGTACTCCAACCTGGATCTGGTCAGTGGCGGTCGATGATGCCCTCTACGTACGCGCCTACAACGGGGTTAAGTCCCGCTGGTATCAGGCCGCAGTGCGGCAGAAGGCGGGGCAAATCAATGCCGCCGGCATAACGAAAGAAGTTGTCTTCGTGCCAATGGATGATGAAGCGCTGAACGATCGAATCGATGAGGTCTATCGAGCCAAGTATACGAAGAGTCCTTACCTCAAGCCGATGATTAGCGAGCGCGCCCGTGCCGCAACCGTTAAGATCATGCCGCGATAACCGTCCACGAGATCATTAACCCAATCGGAAAAACGGACAGGCTAATGAAACTTCCTCTCGCAATGGTCATTTCAGTCTGCGTCGTCTCCTTGAATTCCAGCCATGCTCGACCTCAAGGAGCGACGCGTGTCGCCCATCCTGCTGCGTCGCCTCATGACTCTCATGCGATTAAGATCACGCGAAATGGTTCGCAGAAGATCATCGTCGGACCGCCAGAGCACTTCACGGGCTCAGTGCACATTCAGCCACTTTTCGATGTCAATGATCCTTCACGCTCAGTCGGCGCGAGCGTGACGTTCGACCCTGGTGCCCGGACCGTTTGGCATGTGCATCCCCTCGGTCAAACACTGATCGTGACTGAGGGAGTCGGCTGGATTCAGCAGTGGAGTTGTCCCATACAGGAAATCCGAAAAGGGGACGTAGTCTGGATTCCAGCAGAAACGAAGCATTGGCACGGCGCCGCGGCAACCACTTCGATGACCCACATCGCCATTACGGAAGAACTCAACGGCGAAGCAGTGGAGTGGCTGGAAAAGGTTAGTGATGAAGAATATCGCAAGCGATAACCATGGCGAGGTTGTCGATGAGTGAGAAATCGCCAACTCGCTCATTTAGGCGGGCTACCATTACAAAGTTGGCTTCTGTCGTCCCAGCCTGGACTGAAGACGAACGCGAATGAGAAGACTCGCCGCTGCGACATTAAAACTATCCCCCGACTGCACAAAAGCATTGAGGCGAATATTACCGAATTGTGGAGTTTCTACTGCCCCCCTCATTGAAACAGTTTTCGTTCCCTACAACTGCAGCGTTTTCGGTTCTGAACCATTTGTCTGACACAGCTCGCGGTTTGTTCAGCCGCACTCCGCATTTCTATGAAAGACATTTTTCTTGATTCTCCAAGCTGGGTCGGGTTGGCGGAAAGGATCGCGTCTAGGGCCCTCTTTTCAGCGCTTTGCAACTGTCCGTGGATCAGCCGTGAAAAACCGCAGTGTTGCAGAATATCGTTCTGCCTCGGTTTTGCTCTGCGTCTGAGCTTCGAATTCCTCTGGCGTTTGGTAACCGAGCGCAGAATGCAGTCTTTTCTGGTTGTAATAGCCGTCGATGAATTTCTCAATATGACTCTGTAAATGCTCAAGGTCGCTGTATTCGTTGGCGTAGATTTCTTCGCTCTTGAGCGTCTTAATAAAACTCTCGCAACTTGCGTTGTCGTAAGGGTTCGCTGGCCGACTCATGCTCTGAACCATTCCATGCAACTTGAGAAGCGCGACATATTCCGGCGAAGTGTACTGAAATCCTCGGTCAGAGTGGTGCACTACTCCCGGCGTGGTGCACTACTCCCGGCGCGAGGCGCCGCAATGCGATCGCGCTCACGAGCGCCTCAGCCGCCAGGCGGGAGGTGAGGGTACGATCCAGCTTCCAGCCCACGACCTTGCGCGAGTAGCCGTCTAGGATAACCGCCAGGTAGACGAATTCGGCTTGAACTCGGATGTAGGTGATGTCCGCCACCCACAGTTGATCGACGGCATTCAGCCGCATGCGCCGCGCTAGATTTAAGTAAACTTCCAGCGCTTCTTTGGAATTTACGGGAGACACAGGTCTCTTCGGCTGCACCGCGAGGAGGTCGTCTTCACGCATGATTCGCGCTACACGCTTATGGTTCACCTGCATACCACGACGCTTCAGCTCTGCAGTGACCCGACGATAGCCATAGCGACGGCGATGCAGAAGCACTACCTGCTGAACGGCAGACCGCACTTCAGTTTCCTCTTCGCGAGGCACGTGCGCTTTCAAGAACCGGTAGAATCCTGCCCGGCTCACTCCCGCCAACAGACACATTCGCTCGATACTGAGACTGCCTTGCATCGGCATCACTTCGCGGATCTGGTCGTAAATGCCGTACCGCCAGAGCAATTGCTGCTCTGGCGCCGAGCTTTGACTTTTTGCAAGGCGCCTCTGAAAAAATCCACTTCCAGCGTTTTCTCCGCAAGCACACGCTTCAACTCACGCACTTCCTTGCGGAGTTCACGGACCGGAGAGGTAACCCTGGCGCTCGACTCACTGGTATGCTCCAGCTGACGCTGCCATTCATACAGATTGCTGCGATCGATGCCCAGCTCTTTCGCTAGAGCAGACACGCTGGGACAATCCCTCATCCGCCCCACTGCCATCTGCCGGAACTCCAAAGGGTATTTGCCGACTCGTCTTTTCGTCAGTTGCAGTCCCTCCTGCAAAGTGTTGAAAAGATAAGTGTCTCACCTTATGGGGTCAGTCCACGTCTTTTTCTGGGGGCCATCGGACTGTGTATCGGAATCGTAAGTCTAAGAAACTAATTGGCTCCTCAGGTAGGACTCGAACCTACAACCCTTCGGTTAACAGCCGAATGCTCTGCCATTGAGCTACTGAGGAGTGTGCACTGAATTGTTCTCTATCAAACTAGCAGACTTGGCCCCCGGCGTCAAAGCGCCGGGCGGTCCGGTTCTACCCTCAACGTACCGGGCGATACCATAGAAAGTGGACCGTTCCAAATGGTTCGCGTGACACGCGCTTTCCGGCCCGATTGCAAACCGGATCGACCCAGAATCGCCGGACCACTCCGGCCCAGGCCACGGCGGCCTGGCCAGTTGTCATATTCATAACCGAACTCATCCTGAAGGAGCCTTCTTTTTGTCGATGAAGCTTGAACTCCCCTCCGGCGATTTCCGCGCCTATCTTTTCGACTGCGACGGTACCGTTGCCGACTCGATGCCACTTCACTACAAAGCCTGGAGCCGTGCCCTCGCCGAATGGAACTGCACCTTCCCAGAGGAGCTCTTTTACTCCTGGGGCGGCAAGCCGGTCAGCAAGATCGTCGCCGACCTGAACGAGATGCAGGGCCTCAACATGCCGGTCGAAGCAGTCGCCACACGCAAAGAAGCGCTCTATCACGAGATGCTGCCGCAGCTGCAAGGCATCCCCGCTGTCATCGAACACGTCGAAAAGGGTTACGGCCACAAGAAGCTCGCCGTCGTCTCCGGCGGCCGCCACAAGTCCGTCGAAGGCGCGCTCACCGTGCTCGGCCTGCTAGACAGGTTCGACACGCTGGTCTGCTCAGAGGACTACACGCACGGCAAGCCCGCGCCAGACTGCTTTCTGATCGCCGCCGAGCGGCTCGGCGTTCCGCCCGCACAGTGCCTCGTATTTGAGGACACACAGCTCGGCATTGACGCCGCGACCGCCGCGGGCATGGCATCCGTCCGCGTGCCGCAGAATATTCCGGGAACCGAAGCGGCCGCCAGCGCGTAAACTCGATCAACGCCACGCAAGGGAGACTGTGCCTGTATGCAGTCCAACCGCGCCCCATCCAGCCTGCGCTCCAGCATGGTGCCTCTGCTTGCCATCGCCGGGGCGCAGGCAGTTCTTCACCTCGCCACCAACGGCCGCTACGGCTTTCATCGCGACGAGCTGCAGTTCCTCTGGGACGCGCGTCATCTCGACTGGGGCTTCGTTCCCTACCCGCCATTCACAGCATTCGTCGAGCACGTCAGCCTCAGCCTCTTCGGAATTTCAATGGTAGGTCTGCGGTTGTTCTCCGTGCTCTGCCAGGCCGTTGCCATCGTCGTTGTCGGCCTGATGACCCGCGACCTCGGCGGTAATCGCTGGGCACAAGCCGCAGCTGCGTTCGCCGTCGCGTTCTCGCCCCTCCCGCTCTTCAACGGGACAGAATTTCAATACACCAGCTTCGACTTCCTCTGGTGGGTGCTCATCGCCTACTTTGTAGTACGGCTGCTCACAACGGAAGATCCGCGCTGGTGGCTCGCTGTCGGTGCAGTTGCCGGTCTCGGCCTCGAAACCAAATACGCCGTTGTCTTCTTACTCGCCGGACTCATTGGCGGTCTGCTGCTCACCAGCGCGCGCCGTTACGCTGCATCGCGCTGGTTCTTCGCCGGTGTCGCGCTTGCGCTCGTCATCTTCCTACCCAATCTCATCTGGCTCGTGCGCCACGACTTCATCTCGTACACTTTCCTGCAGCACATCCACGCACGCGATGTTGCACATGGCCGCGCCAACGGTTTTCTCGTCGATCAGATCCGCATCTGCATCAACACCGCCGCAGCGCCTCTCGCACTCATCGGCCTCGTCGCCTTTGCGCGCAGCAGCCGCTACCGCATGTTGGCGTGGATGTTTCTGATTCCCGTTGCACTGCTGTTCGCGGCCAAGGGGCGCGGCTACTACACAGCCGGCGCCTATCCCGTACTGATTGCGATGGGCGCGGCAACCTGCCAGCAATGGCTCACTTCCCTGCCCACACTCGCTCGCCGTGCCATCGCTTCGGTTTACTTCGCTGGCGTTGCCGTCGTCGGAGCGTACGTCATGGCGCTTGTCATTCCGCTCGCCTCAAGCGGTCCGTTGCGCGACTTCGCTCTCAAGAACAACGGCGATCTGCGCGAAGAGTTCGGCTGGAACGAGCTTGTGGCAACCGTCGCCGCCATTCGCGACAACCTCCCGGCTGACCAGCAGGCGCATCTCGGCATCACCGTCCAGAACTACGGCGAGGCCGGAGCTATCGACGTGCTAGGTGCGGCCTATCATCTGCCGCCGCCCATCGCCACCGTTAACTCCGGCTGGCTGCGCGGCTATCCAACGCCGCAGCCCACCACGCTCATCGTGCTTGGCCTCGATCGCGACGAGGCAGACTCCATCTTCAGCGGATGTCGCTTGGCCGGACATAACGGCAATCAAGAAGGCCTCCGCAACGAAGAGAGCATCGACCATCCGGACATCTTCGTCTGCGGACCACCGCGCCTGTCATGGGCAGAGCTCTGGAAGAAACACCGCGACTTCGGTTGAGGCTCGCTCAGTACAGCAACACCGCCACGCGATACGCCGTAAAGCTGCCCTCCACATTC